>OCRE01000031.1_pt1 | contig 13273 bp, 8 predicted proteins | sample 1494271 | NCBI WGS metagenome assembly OCRE01 (sample SAMEA3275604, study PRJEB22092) | marine metagenome | biome: Marine near barrier island; feature: Surface water influenced by Mississippi River output; material: Seawater | collected 2014-06-21T14:00:00+00 | depth 0 m | reverse complement strand
TCACACCAGAAGCAATCGACCATCAGCGGCTACCCAAGCCGCTGCTGCCCAGTGAGCCCTGCCGCAGACCGGAGGACCCGCTGAAGCGTGCTCGCTCCTGGGAGGCGAGCCGCTTCCTCTTCTTATTGGCCTTTGCTCCTCGAGTCCCGGATGAGAACTCTCCAGCTACGAGCTCGTCATCGGTAATCAGATCGTCGGAGATCTTGCCCAGGCGCTTGATGTCGTCGCCTTGCTCAGCCAGATTGGAGAACCTGCGCTGAGTCTCGGTGAAGTCCGAAGTGATATTGATGGCGTTATCTGCCACCTCATTGATGAGCGCGTTGGATACCCCACTCATGCCCGTCAGTTGAGCACTGGCCTTCACGTTGGCCCGTCGCTTGAGGCTGTCGTATTCCTTCTCAAGCTCTGCCGTCACCCTCTCAGGTGACAGCAGGTAGGCCACCATCTGACCGTCGGAGAGGCCATACTGACTGCGCAGGGCGTCCTTCACCGCTGGATTGGTGTCCATGTAGAGGTAATCTGTTGCCTTCCTGACCCGCTGTTGAATCTGCGTCGGAGACAGGTTTGCCAGCATCCATTCGGCGTACTGGTCGCTCGACATGAACAGACTGGCAGCATCGCCAAGTTCGCCGAGGGCAGTCTTGTACGCTTCCTCTTCCCTAATGTAGTCGCCTTCGCTCCAGCCGAGGTTGTACTTCTTGTTGATCTCCGCCAGCACTGGGAATCGCTTCGCATACGCATTGCTCTTGCGGAACTCGTTCATGATGTACGTCTCGGACTCATTGTCAACAATCATGTTGTAGAGGAGATCCGCCAGCTCTGTGTCATCTGGGGAGACCAGCCCCCACGTCTCGAGGCTGTCGTAGATCCTGGTGTATATGGCGCTTTGGTCAGTAGTGAGAGCCATGATTACCCCACGAGCCCCATGCTCTTGAGCAGGCTATCGACTCTTTCGCCCACCAAGTCCTTCGCTTGCTTAGTCTCAGCCCAGCGAGCATCTCGCCTCACCTCGCGCCCAAAGTCATACAGGCTCATCATCTCGGTACTGTCCTTTCCGGTGCCTGAGTTCAGTGCCTTCTCGAGCAGGCCATCGTTCATGTCAATGTCTGATGCCTGAATATCGAGCGCCTTAGCCATCAGCGACACATAGTCAGCCGCAGCGTCACGCAAGGTGGTAATGGTGTCGCCAGATGATGTGGACGCCGAGCCGTAACCGAGGCGTCCCTTGAACGCCGGGAATAGCGACTCAGATGCGGCAGCCATCTGTTGCGCCAGCGTGTTCACCGTGACGCCGCTCTTGGGATCGAGGACCTTGCGGACAGCACGCGCATACCAGCCGTCGTCATAGGACAGCCCGAAGTCTCGTGCATAGGACTTCAGTTCGGACGTGAGCTGAGTCGCATCACCAAGGGCGGTCGGTCGGTTCTTGCCCACCCGCTGGGCTAGCCAGGACTGAAGTTCCTCTGGATCTTCATTCCATCCCTGGTAGTAGTAGGAGCGTGCAAGTTCATCGAGCCGCTCGTCGTCAAACTCGATGCCCATTTGTCGAGCGACCTGCTCGACAGCACCACGTCCCTGCTTCAGCAGTCGCTTCCATTCAGCCTTACTCGAGCCATACTCCAGGGCGAACGCCTTCTGCCAGGGGGCACTGCGCTTATCCCACCAGTCCGTGGTCTTCAGTTCCCGGTCGAAGGTGGCCTGATCCCATTCCTCGGTGACAGCCTTCTGGACCAGCTTGGCGAGCTGGTCGTTCGTCTGGACCATCGCCGCTACGTTCGGCCCCAGCTGGGCGTACAGGCTGTTCAGGTAGCGCTCTTGGTTTTTCTTGGCCTTTACCGGGTCGTTGCTGTTGAGGCCAGCGAGCACCTTCTTGGCTTCATCGAGCGCATCCTGCGCCTCCTTGATGAAGATGGCATCCTTCGTTTCCTCGGCTGCCTTCAGGTCCTCCTGGGCGTCCTCGACCTCTCGGGTCGCCATCTTGATAGCGAAACTCATTAGCCACCTACCAATGCCTGGATAAGCCAGTTGTAGACCTGATTACTGCCCCTGGCTGTGTAGTCCTCTTCAGCCTTCGCCATCTCCTCTGCGAGGATCTGAGGCTCGTATCCGCCCTGCGTGATTGCCGTGTTACCGGAGATCGACTGAGTGACAGGGTTGTTCATCTCCGCCTCACGGAGGATGCGCACATACTGATCAATCTCATCCTTGGTCGGCCTGCGACCGAGGATGGATCGGTATGCCTGCTCGATGAAGAAGCGTGCCTGCTGCTCGCTACTCAGCCTGACGGTGGCTGTGGAGCCACCACCACCACCGCCGTAGCCACCACCGCCTCCGCCGCCTCCGCCGGAGTCGTCGTCCTCACCTTCCATCTCGCCAGGGGGCCACACGCCGTCCTGGATGTTCCGCATGAGAACTTCCTGCGGGGAGATGACGATGCCTTCACGGGCGAGCTCCTGCGAGACCGACAGTGCATCTCGATACAGGCCCTCCGCTGACTTCTCGCCACGGTAGCGACCCATGGCATAGGCAGACGCTCCGAACTGATCCTGTGCCCACCTGGGCAGCACGCTGAACAGGTTCTCCGCCTGGCTCATTGGCGTATTGCGGTATGAGTAGTAGGAGTACGTCAGCTGCTCAGGTTGCCCGATGGAGCCATCAGGCAGGCGAGGGATGCTTTGCAGCACCTCGCCCTCAACCTGGGCTAGCGAAGGCTGCGGGTCGTACCTGTTGTACTGCGCAGGTCGAACGGACCTGCGGTACTGGTCGAATGCCATCTGATCGTAGGCGGGATCTGGCGCGTTGGTACTGCCGTACTTCGCCTCATAATCTGCAAGCGAGCCTGGGCTCGTTGGGCCACCGCTACCGCTGCCGTCACGAGTGCCGTCGATGACTTTATCGAAGTTCCTTTTGGTGAGATCTTCAATCCTGTCGGCACTCATTCCTGAGCGGCCTGCATTGATGCTGGTCCTTACGGCGTCTGCAATACTCACTTAGTCCTCCTCCAAGGTCCAGCCCAGGGCTGAGGTCAGCAGGTAGGCAATCGACCTCACCTGATCGTCTTCAGGGAAGTCGTTGATTACCTTCAGTGACATCGCCTTCCAGCGTGGACGGAGATCATCCATCACTGCCTGGTAACGAGGATCGCTCGGAAGACCTGCACCCACATAGCTGAGCGCCTCGTTGTAGTTGTCGAAATAGACGAGGAGATAGTTGAGCCTGCGCCTCTCCTCTGGATCAGTAGCCCTGGGCAAGTACATGCGCATCGCGCCCTCAATGGATCGCGCTGCGGTCTTCGGGTCCATGCCGTCGTTGTCACGACCACTGATCTTGTACTTCAGGCCAGGGTAGTTCTCGTAGAGAATCCTGATGCTGTCGCGCTCCCTGGCCTCCGTCTCCTTCAGTTTCTCCTGGCGAGCAGCATCTGAGATGCTGGTGTTGAGGCGAATCTCATTGCGGCGGTTCTGCCAGTACTGACGCTCAGTGCGGTAGGCAATCTGACCCTCTGAGATGGCTACGTCGCGCAGGTAGTTACCGACAGTCTTGCGCGGCTTCAGTCCCTGCCGCACTAGATAGTTGTAACTACCCCGGTTGAAGGTCGGGTTCTCCGACCGTGGCGCGACATAGGACACGCCCACGGGGTAAGTGTCGAGAATGTCAGAGTTGGCCTTCAGCCACTCTTCAGTTTCCTTCTCTGCCGTGAAGTAGCCAGTCATGCCGTCATCACCGCTGGTGCTGACGGTGTAGGGAGCCAGGTCCGGGTGGCGCTCGTACCACATGACGAGCGCCTCCTCGTCCCCGAACTTCTCCCGTAGGTCGTAGTAGCCCTGCTGGAACGTGTACATGCCGAGCTCACGAGCGATCTCATTAGTTCGCGTGGGGTTGACCGAGGGAGATGCTGGCAGGAAGAATCCACCGATCAGTTTCACAATGGCAATCTCGAGCGCCGTATGGTCGATGAGTTCGATGACATCGTTGTATTCCTCATCGGACAGCGCTGCATCGCCAGTGATATTTCCCGCACCCACATGCACCTGAATGGCTGCTCGGGCAGCATTGGCAACTGCGCCCTCGCTCATGTCATCGAGCGCCTTCGGCGGCGTGCTCATCGAGTAGGCCACGTCGAACAGTCGAGCAACGTGAGTGGGCATCATTGAGCGGAGCTTGTCCGGCGAGTCAGCCGAGATCTGCCCGAACAGTGTTGCCTCAGTGGTGTAGGCAGCATTCTCGAATGTCTGCCCAGTGCCCAGCAGGTTGTCCAGCGTGGGCGCTGCTGCGAGCAGCGTCCGTAGCGGCACCGTGGCGTAGATGCCAGAGAACGTGGGCCAGAGCGCCTCAGGATCGGCAGACGGGGTAAGTCCCGTCACCCTGCTTCCAATGTTGAGCGGCAGACTGGACTCGAATCCAGGATGCAGCACGTTCTGAATGAAGCCACCCACAACATCCCTGATGCCGGGAACCAGTGGGTAGGTGAACGTGTACTCACCATTGTTGTCGCGCTCAAGGAAGCCGATGTCATCCAGCAGGTTGATCCCGAACGCCAGTTTGTAGACCGACATAGGATCGTTGCTGATGGCCCTCCAGGAGCGACGGGTGAAGTCCTCCAGGGCGCGGTAGAACCGCGCAATGTTGCGAACCTGCCAGGCCATCTGCGACCGAATAGCGGGGTTGTCGATGTAGCTGAGCGTCAGTTGGTATGCCTTCTCGGTCGCAATGCGGTCAGCGACCCCACGCCAACTATCACCATAGACACGCTTCCATTCCTTCTCGAACGGACGCAATGCCTGACGCGCTTCCAGGTAGTTGGCAAGGAACATGGGCTCACGAGTCATGCGAGCCATCGAGCGGCCCATCATGTTCCAGCCCTGGTCCGTGAGATTCTTCCACCAGCCGCCTGGGTTTTCGGCAGGGACGACAGCCGGGATTCCATCGAAGGTGAGGTAGGTCCTGGGCAGTTCGTACTTGCCCTTCTGGAAGTCGATCTTGCTCACGCGATAGGAGCGTGACGTTCCGTCAGTGAACGTCTGATTCAGAGCGAGCTGCTGGTCAACGGTAACGTCATCCCACAGCTTGAAGTTGACAAGCCCATCCTTGTTGACGCCACGGGTTGCCTTCCACAGATCCTCATTGAATCCACCCGCCCTGGTGGTGAACGCACCCTCCAGGGTCTCCAGTGTCGAGCGAGCAAGGTCACGCGCACGAACATTGTCAACAGCGCCAGCGTTGTTGTACAGGGAGAAGCGTGCCAGGTAGTTGTACTCTTTGTCAGCAGCCAGCATCGCATCGACAACATCGTCGATCACGGCGCTGCGCTCGGCCTCCGTGCCCGTCATCCATCTGCGCAGGTGGTACATGGCAGCCTGCGACTTCGGGCCATCTCCATGCAGTGCCATGGAGAGGGTGTGCCATGTTGCATCGACAGCCTTGGGACTCCTACCCACGGTCTCCACGGTCTCGTATCCGGCCTGAATGAACGTGCGCTGGAGGAGCTGTCCACTGACTAGGGTTATGTCGGAAGTCTCGTTCCATGCAGGCAGCGTGCCGTCGATCATGTTGCGAGACTCTTCGACAACAGCAGACAAGAACTCGAATCCATTGCGCCCTTGCGCAAAGTCATCAATGTCTTGCAGGACCTGGCGGTCAGCGGGGGAGAGCACGGTCACATCGCCGTTACGAGCCGCCACCCAGTTCTTGAGAGTGTCGCTCGGCAGGAATCCACCGAACTCACCGTAAGTGGGGTCGAGGCTTGAGGGCAGGTAGAACATGCGCTCACGAACATACGCCTTCCCCATCAACGCACCCAGCGCCTTACGGTCGCCCTTGGCGTAAGCCTTGTTAGCCGCCAGTACTTCGTCGGCTGACAGGTAGGGATGCACGAGGGCCTGCACGAGCTGGCCCCCCGTGGTCTCATCGTCCACGCGGCGTCCGATGAGCGTGCCCACCTTGCGCATTCCGGTCTTGACGAGGCCAAGTTTCTCGGTCTTCAGCCCTTCGGCAGATGCCGAATCAACAGCCTTGCCGAGCTTCGCTCGAGCCTCCTCTAGAGCCTTCCGCGCATCAGCCACCTGTGAGGCTGTGTACGTCTGCGGCGAAGCCTCGAGCTTCGCCACCTGAGCGATGAGCCTATCTTCCTCATCGATGGCTGCCTGAATCTCTGCGTCAATCAGTGAACGAGACTGTCTCAAGCCCTGCGAGGCACGACGACCAGAACGGATGCCGCCAGGCCCCTTGAATCCGCCAGCAGTGAGGGTCCAGAAGATCCAGTCCTCGAATGCGTTACGGAGAGCGAACCGGGGGCCAGCAAGGGTGAGGAACACCCATGCGTCCGTCATTGCCTGCACGCCCCTGTTGTTGCCCAGGAGGGCAGCAAGGAAGTTGCGGTGAGTCATGTAGGGCTCGAGCGCTGTCAGCGACGGGAAGTTCACGCGGTCAGTGGTCTGACCCATGAAGACTGCGGCCTGCTGACCATCGAGCCCCTCCGAGGGGCTCTTGGCTGCCTGCTCGCCGAGCCAGGCGTTCCATAGGACAACGGCCTGCTCTTCGAGCTCCTCGTCCGTCAGGACACCCTTGGCTGCTGCCGACTCTTCCTTCAGTTCATCCAGACTCTTGGTGCCCAGTCCCTTGAGTCGGTCGATCTCGTCCGACTGCTGCGCGAGCCTGCCCGTAAGGGCGTCGTAATCGTTCCGCCCACTCTCCAGGGGCTCATCAACAAGTTGACGAGCGATGTTGGTACGCAGATCCTTCATCCAAGGAATCTCGATCCACTTCTCCTTGGACTTGCCGAAGGTCGTATAGTCTTCAGCCAGGGCTCGCCAGTCGAATGAGCCAACCTCATCCGTGCTCTGTACACCCAGGAACAGTGCTGCCTGCTCCTCGCCCCACGATGTTGATTCACCGGTCTCATCAGCGTATTGCTTTGCCCAGCGCTGTGGCAGGTATCCCCGCAGCAACATCTTCTGGACGCGGGGTGATACGCCGCCACCTCCCCGGCGGGGAGCCAGGCCCGAGTCGATCTCACCCAGCTGCTTCGCTGCCTTCAGCGTAGGAGCGGTATCGAGAACCGTGCCATCAGCCTTCGTGACGACATAGCCACCATCAGCATTCCGCGTGATGGTGACCTTGTAGCCATCGCCAGTTCCAGTCCAGCCATTGCCAGCCTTGCGCCAGTTCAGCGGGGGCTTGACTGTCTCCTTGGAACCAGGGATGGAGAACCTGGCGAGGGCCTCCAGGACGGGAAGGTAGACGCCATCTTCACCACTGGGCGTAACGTACTGCGAGTTCGTGTCATTCTCGATGAGATCGTCAATGGCCTTATCGAGGGCATTGTCGTCGTCAGCAAGACGAAGAGTGTCCTCGTAGCCATTGATAATGCCCCGAACGTCCTCGTCGGCAAGATTCTCATTCATGTCATCGATGAGAGCCTGGAGTTGGCGAGCGTCGTTGACGACATCTTCGCCGTAGATAGCGTTCAGGCGAGCAATGACTTCATCCTCGTCAAGGGCATCGAGTGGCTCGTCGGCCTCCCTGAGTGCCACGTTGGAGGCCCTGAGTCCGTCAAGGATCTGCTTCTTTTTGGCGGCAGATCCAGGGATCATGTTCGCTGCATACGACTCACCGACACGAGCGCCTGTGACCTTCGCCACGATCTCTTCGACGCCATCCTCTGGGTTGATGAGGTGAGCGCCCAGCGCATACGCCTGGGTGCGAGCAATGCCCTGCACCATGGTGCGCCGCTGTCCGGGGTTAGCCGTCTTCCACAGCTCGCTCATCTCGATAGCCCACCAGCGTGGGAATCCGGCGATGCGCAACTGCTGGTAGATCTTCTGCGAGTCTGACCCGTCGATCACCTTGATGCCTTGGCGCATGTCCGGCACAACGGCACCAGCGCGTGACAGCGCGTCAATAATGTTCTGCGGGGAACGACGCCGAGAGAATGCGTACCGCTCCAGCAGCTTGCCCAGCTTGGAGTTGGGCTTGCGCTCGCGGAGTTTGCCCAGCACGCGAGAAGAAACGGTGCGGCTCCCGGTCACGTTGGTGAGCCAAAGGCCCAGGATCTCGCCGCCTTCCTCGTCGATGGCAACCTTCGAGATAAGGCTCGATGCTTCCTCGTCCGTGAGTTCGTCGTAGTAACGACCATTGAGGATCGACTGCTGCCCAGTGCGGGAATCAACAGCCTCCTCAGCCTCCTTGAGGATGTCCGTCAGGGACTTCTTGGACTTCGACAGTCCACCAGTCCCAGCAGATGCTCGCTCCGTGACCTTGGCGGTGGGGTCAAGGGCACGCAGCCAGGTTGAGAATGTCTTCTGGCCCATCACTCGACCAGCAATGCCCTGGTGCGGAACGTACTGCGCCCAGTTGCGACGAGCTGGCTGGCCCATCATGACACGGTTCACGTTGTCGATCTCACGGAACCACACCAGTGCGGAGTCGGCGTCCTTGACGCCAGCCTTCGCCAGGTCGTCAATGACATCCGGCGGGAACCAGCGCTTCTCCTGGCGAGCAATGCGTCGCATTGCGGCTCGCCTCTCAGTGCCACTGGGGAGCGCCTGCGCTGCTTGAATGCGAGCACCGAGGTTATCCCAGTAGCCCCGCACGGAAGCCTTCTGGAATACCTTCTCCACCTTGCCGGGCTCGAGGTTCTGTAGACCGAGGCGTGCATACTTGACGGTCTTGGCTATCTTGCCACCGACAAGGAACGGGTCCAGGAGGACCCAGGTGAAGATGTTGATGGCATCACGGAACTGCCCGTAGCCAGCCTTCTGCCAGTTGTCCGAGCGGGTCTCCTCACCGAACAGGCCATACTCGTACGAGGTGCCAGCCCGGTTCAGGAGTTCAGCAGCGAAGTTGCCACTGTCGTAGGACATGATCTCCTGATACATGTCGGAGATCTCTGGTGTCACCTCGCGTGAGAAGAACACTGCGTCAAGGATGACGAGGGCTTCAGGGTTGTCCTTGTGCAGCTCATACAGCGTGCCGACCGGATCATCTTCACCCAGTCGAGCCAACTGGTGCGCTTCAAGAACTAGATTGACCTGAGATGTTCCGTACTTACCTTGCAGGTATTCGACATCTTCCTTGCGCCAGGTTCCTGGCCTAGTCTGATTCCAGGCATCACGCCAGGCGTCATGCCAGTCAACGCCACCGTCGAAATACTCACGGTCATAGTCGTTCGTGACAACATTCGTAAGAGACATAATGGCTCGAGTGGGAGCCATCGAGATGTCACCCAGAACCGGCAGGCCGGTGTCCATCAGCCATGAGGCTGCTGGCCCGAAGAAGTCAATGATTGGGTTCGGGCTGCCAACAGCATCAGCAGCGGCCTGTGCCTGATTCTCCTTCACCTTGGCCTCAAGGACAGCCAGTGTGAGCGCCTGCTGCTCTGCGGTTCCCTGCGCTGCAAGGATCTGCTTCTGACGCGCCGGGTTCGGCGTCGTCATGATCTGATCGGCAGCATCCGTGGCAAGGGTCAGGTTGGTCAACTTCGCAATGTCAGCGGCTGGTCGCACTGACGTGCCCAGGATGTCGGCAGCAACGGAGAACAGTTCAGGGTGGGACGTGGCGATCCACTCAGCGCGAGACTCCAGGCTCGCCCCTGGACCGAGCGCGGTTGTCGGGGGAGTTGCGGGATCGTTGTCCTGCTTGATGCGTGCATCAGCCCAGGTGTCGGACTGCACAACGGTGCCATTGTAGATGGTTGCCGAGCCACGCCCGGCTGAGGTCTCGCGGTTCTCCGCTCGAGCACGCTCGTACTCATTCATCGCCTCGATACCATCGGCGGAGTATCGTGCAACCTCATCATCGCTCAGGGTCTGACGCTGATAGTCGAGCTTGTCCTGGTAGCGATCCGCCATGGACGGAGAGACCGGGGTTCGCTTGGCTTCATCAATGATCGAGCGCTCGTATCGGTCAGCCTGCGAAACAAAGCGTGAGGAGTAGCTGGCTCGAAGGAACGCCTCTCGCTCGTCCTGAGCCTCCTGCCTCTCCACCAGTCGGTCGGCAGACAGCCTCAACTGCGAGGTCTGACCCTGATCTTCTGGCTGACGGTACGGCGTATAGGCACGCCCCTTCGGGCGCACGGTCAGCGTGCGACCGTCCTGACTCACGGCGACAGTATTCTTCTTACGCTTCGCGGCCTTGATGGCCTGCGGCGTAAGGGCGCCATAGATTGAGCCAGTAACACCGGCAGTGTTAGCCGGTCGTCGGACGCCTGACACGTCCGTTACTGGTGTGGGTTCGTCAGCCACCTAGATACCGATGCTCTCTGCTAGATCCGCCATATAGGTGACATACGGATCACGGGTAGACCGCGCCTTGGCGCGAAGTGAGTTACTGACAGACGACCCAGTGGTGACCGGCATAACCGACTGAAGCTCATTCGAGCCTGGGCCGAAAGGCGCACCGTCAGTCAGCGGGATGGAGGGGTCATCGTCGGGGTCGTTGAACGATAGAGGGGGAGCGGCCTTGGGAAGCGGTGCTGCTTCCTGCAATGCAATAAACTCCTGACCCTCGCCGTAGGCGGGGTCGGGCAGGCTCATGGGAGTCTGAACGTCGGTGCGCTGAGACAGAGCGCCGGGTCCGCTGACGGGCGAAGGATTGGCTGGTGCTTGATATCCACCAGATGCCATGTCAGTCTCCCTTCTCCTCAGGTAGTTTCATGATCGACGACATCGACTCGTTGATGAAGTCCTGTGCGTCCATCTTCGAGTACTCGTGAGCCGACTGACCGGAGGCCAGCAGGCTCAGGTTCTGGAAGAACAGTGACGCCGACTGCGCGATATGTGCAGCGAACATCATGCCTGCCGCCGTGGTGTCAGCATTCAACCAAGGTGACGCCGGGACCTCTTCTTCTTTCCCCAGAGCCTCTGCAATAACGGCTGCGATCTCTTCGGGGCTCATCATCTCATCGTCGTCCACGGCGTCACCTCGGAAGTTGTTATCGGACCTTGTTGGTGTTGGCGGGGATCTTCCCTCCCGGCACTGGCTTGATGCGCTCAGTGGCGGGGGTTTGTCCCTTCGGATAGCCAGCGTCGCGGGGTGCGACGGTGGTGGCTGCCTTCCATCCACCCTTGGGCTTTGTTGGATTGCTTCCCATGTTGTCCCTCCCGTCGGTCTACAGGAGTGCGGGGCGCTGCTGGACAACCTGGGCCGAGGTTTCGGCTCGGCCCGACCCAGACAGCCTGGATAGGAGTTGGCTCATCGCCTGAACTTTTTGCCCACCGCCCGGTGGCGCAAGATCAGATGTGCCAGGAGAACCGGGCTCCTGTGCCATGGTCGGGGCGGTGGGTGCTGGTGGGGGAGGCGCGAACGCTGTGGTCGCTGCCTCCTCGATGGGTGTGCCCTTCTTGCGTGCCTCCACGAGTGAGGCGATCGTGGTCACCACCTTGTTGGCGTCCTCACCGGTGGCAGCCATCTGCGGGATGGCCTGCGCGTAGGAGGTAACCGCCATCATCAGTGAGTCACGCAACTTCTCCACATCAATGACCTGCTCCTCTTCGGAGACGTTCATCGATACGGGAAGGTTGCGGCGAACGAACGACTTGGAGGTCAGTCCGGCACCCAGGGCCTGCAGTGACCACACCAGTGAACGGTTGGGATCCATGCCGGACATCACGCCATACTCGAATGAGATGCCGTAGGAGCCGCGAATGTCGCGGCTGGGTGTGTATTTCACCGTGTACGGGGTTCCGTTGTTCGACCCGGCGATCTCCTTGGGTGTGGTGCCCCACACCTTCTCGTCAACCTCCAGGGCCAAGGACAACGCATCCGATAGTGCCGCGCCGAGCGTGGATTGCAGGACCTTGATGCGTGAATCGAAGCCACCCATCAGTGCCTGCACGCCCTTGCCGGTCACGACCGAGGCATCCAGGTTCCCGGAGCGAACCTCCGGGAATCGTGACGCTTCACGCACCTCATCGGCGAGGTTACGGTCCGCGATCAGCGCCGAGTTGGGCAGATCGAGACCCACACGGCGGATACGCTCCGGTGTCTGCGAACGGATCAGCGAATCGGGGCCGAGAGCGAACTCCTGCACGTCGGATGGCAGTGCAATCGGAGCCTCAACCGCTTTCTGCGTCGCTTCGAGGCTGAGCAGCGCCAGTCTGGCGCGTGCAGCCCACACATACAGCGCATCGTCGTACGATCCGCGCGTTTCCCCGTCCAATGTGGAGCGGGTGGCGACCGATACGGGCACCCGACCCAGCGGATGGGTGTAGGAATCCAGTGTGAGGTTCATTTCGGGGATGATCAGGTGCACTCCGCCATCAGAATCGAACCATTGGAGTACCTCCAGCAGGTCATCGGAGGTGTCCATCCCGTATCCGGTGCGCTTGATCAGTAGACCGGCGAACTCTGGGTAGAGTGCCGCCAGTTCGCTGGCGCGTTTGCGCCAGGAACGTGCATATCCGCTGACCCGACCGAACCGATCGCGCTCCACATAGGAGCCCATCGGGTTATCGACATGGATGTAGGGCTGCCCAGTGGTCTCATCAACCTCGACACGGAACACACTGAACCCGTAGGTGGTCAGATAGTCGGCGGCGGTGATCATCGTGGTGCCCAGGTTCGATGTCTCCACATACCCGTTCACGATGCGAGTGATCTTGTCCGCTCGTGAACGCTTCGACTCATCGAGTGTCGAGTCTCCGAACGCTGACAGGGTGGGCAGCACACCCACCATCTCTGCGGTGTCCTGCGCGGCGAGGTCAATCGTGTTGGCGATGATCGCAGAGGGCCATTCCTCGGGGAATAATCCTCGGAAGACTCTGCTCGCCTGACCCGTGCGCACCAGCGCAACGGCCTGCATGCGCCGATCACGATCGGCGTTACGGTTACGCAGAACCTCATATCGCTGAACGATCTCATCCTGATCCATAGACACCTCCTTCTCAGATCCAGTTGACGATGTTTTGCTCTTCCATCTGCTCCTGCCAGTCCGCCAGGTTGATCACAACCTGGCGATCGCGGTCGCGTCCAGAGAGGAACTCGTTGTTCCTGACGAAGTGCCCACTGCGACTTCCAGGTCGGATGACTAGTTCTCTTGCTCGCTGCTCGGCGAAGAACATCGCCATCAGCAGATCCTGTCGGCGGCGCTTGACCGGGATCTCCGGGTTCCAGGCCACCAACTCCTCCACCAGTAGGCGCACCGCGCCGGTCATTTTCGGGAGGGTGAGCAGGTTGTCACCGTTCGGTTTCGACGGGTTACCGACCACACCAGTGGTTCTGGTGCCGAACAGTGCACTCATGGAGGCCACACCGAAGTCCGGGTCAAGTTTCTCTC
>OCRE01000030.1_pt1 | contig 13417 bp, 26 predicted proteins | sample 1494271 | NCBI WGS metagenome assembly OCRE01 (sample SAMEA3275604, study PRJEB22092) | marine metagenome | biome: Marine near barrier island; feature: Surface water influenced by Mississippi River output; material: Seawater | collected 2014-06-21T14:00:00+00 | depth 0 m | reverse complement strand
TTTGGGAAGATAGGAACGTATCTAATCGTGGAAGTAAATTAAATCCATAATGCCTGGTCATTACGACAAAGTAGGTAAAGGATATGCTGGTCTTGGTAAGCAAGAGTTAAAACGTAGACAGTATCAAGCTAAGTATCTTACTAAAAGAGCTAATGCACAAGCTAATAAATATGAATATTATGCTAAATCTATAGCTAACAGCAGTTATGTAGATATATTTGGTGATGAAAAATGGGCTAAAGAAAAAGCTGCAGGTTATCGTAAAGTAGAATCACAATTTGATAAACAATATAGTAATCTTATGAAAGGTAAAGTTACTAAAAAAAATAAATTAGGTTACTAATGCCTATACAATATCCGTGGGAAATACCACCAGTAAAAGGACCACCATCTCCTTCACAAAAGTTATTAGTAAATGTTAGTGGTTTGGGTAAAGAAGGTTTAGAGCAAAATACTACAAATACTTTTTACAAAAAAGGAAAATTTGTTAATAGATTTAGAAGTTCATTAGCAGAAAAAGGACCAGGTTTATCTAATAGTGTAAAATATAATTCTGGTAAAACAAACTCACCTTATACATTAAAAACAATAAACAACTACAAACCTTTATGGGTAAATGGTAGAGTCATTAAAGGTTCTACATCTACGTCACTAGCTAAACGTGGTGCAGTTGGATTATCGGTTATTAGACATGGTGGTGGTGGTGGTTTTGGAAACTTCGCTAAGTAGCGTCATTAGTTTAGTCCGGATTCTCTTTTTAAAAAACCCTTTAATAAATCTCTGATAGCTTTACTATGTCCACTAGATTGCCTACCATCGTATATATCATGATGCCACTTACATAGTATGGCAACATTATTTATGTCGTACTTTCTTTTCTTGTTGCCACCCATACCAATACCCTGTATATGTGCCAGCTCTAGCCATTTGTTATCGTTGCAGTAAGCCCACTCACATCTTCCTCCTGCTCGCTCCATAGCTTCTGCACGTATTGGTGATAGACTATCCATATACTGTAAAGTAAGCACCACTTGGAAAGTTCCAGGTCTTCATTACATCATGCCATCTGAACTTATCATTCTCTGTTGAACCTTCATATAAAAGATTAGATACATACATAAACAATTGACTACTACATTTACCATTAACTTTACCAATGCTGCCTGATTCTACCATTGTCATTAACTTTTCTAAGTATCGTATAGTTTTATCTGTAACAGCACCATGGTCTAACTTACTAGCTTCACGCATTGCAAAGTCTAAGTTATTAAGTGGTTCGTTAGTACCTAAAGTAATACGTCTAGGACAGTATTTAGAATTACGTATAGTGTCTATACTATGTGAAAGCTTTAATGTTAAGGTTAAAGTTTCTTTGTCTATTTCATATGATGCATATATAGGTATGTTACTGTCTGTTACTCCTAGTAATCTACGACCACCAAATTTAGTAGCTTGACTTGCTAATTCTTCTTTCTTTTTATTCCATTTATTAAATGATTCTTTAGATTTATTTGGTGTAATATGATATTTTTCTTTAGATGTTACTAAAGTTTTAAACTCGGTATTATATACCATTATTCCTCCTCTAACTGTGCTAAATGCCAGTTGTAATCTTTTACAAATTTATCCATAAGAAAACGTAACTTAATCATATTAGGTGCTACGTTAAAAGTATCGCTGCCACAAGCTTGGTCAAACTGTTTTGCCCATACTTTCATAAACTTTGGATTTGTAAATATATTTATTTTATCTATATCAATTTTTTGTTTACTCATCTGGTGTGTTTCTTTCTAATTCTTCAATACAATTATCACAATATGTAATCATATTTAGTGTCGTCATAAATGCATTATTACAAAGGTCACAAGTAACGTTACGTATATCGTTTATATCTATACGAAAACTATAAAACTCTTTATCGTTGCTATAGTAAGTCATCTACATGACCCCAATTCTTTGTACAATAATCACAATATGCTACGTCAGTTACTGGACATACTGTTAGTGTGTATCCACAACAATTCATTATCAGTTCCTCTCCAGCAGTGTTTACTACTGTTCCAATGATGCCATCCGTCATTGTAAACTAACCATGAAGCCACTGCTGTTGATACTTCAATGTTAGTTCTTTTACTTATTATACCTAGTTTAGGTTTTAACCATAACCAAGTATTATCATTGAACTGCCAGAGTCCTACATCTTTAGTACCATTAGTATTAACTCCAACTGCTTCAGCTTTTCCTGAGCTTTCGCAGTATATAATACCTAATGCACGTAAGATGTCGTCCTCTTTAAAATACCTTTGTACAAGGTCTGTATGTTCTAACACATATTCGACTTTAGAAGCCACTTCCATACATTCCTTGTACTCCGGTAATGTATCGGTTGTAATCAACAGGGGTATCATACAACCGACCAATACTTCTATCATTAGCTAATGGTAGCAGCTTTAGTTGAAGGTAACTTAGTACAAAAGTAATGTACTAGACCTTTCTTTTTACTAGGTAAAGTAGTAATTTCATAACCTTCCTGCCTAAGATTATGTATTATCCCACCAAACCTGTGGCAATATAAGTCCACCACAAACTCCCAATTACTAATTGGTTCATCATCCATAAACTCAGTAAACGCCCAAGCAATTAATTGTGTTTTGGATTTAATATATGCAGGTACTTTAGTACCACGAAAGTATTCAGGTATCATTAGTTAATACCCCATTCTTCTGGAATATCACTGTTATCTAACCACCAAGACTTACGCCACTTACCACTATGTCCACCGCATATAGCAGGGTCATTTGTAGAACATGTAAAGTCTGGACTTTTATCTGACTTTTTGCTGTTACGATTATCGTACACCATCTGTCCACAATATGGACATTTCAAGTCATCTCTATATTTCTTTTGTTCTTCCATTTTATTTAATATGCCTCCTAGCATATCACCAGAACTTTGCAATCCTGGTGTTATATCTTCTGACTCTATACCTGCTGCAGATAACTTATCTTCTATTGACATACTATCAAAGTCACCTTGTGTATATTCAACAGGCATATCAACAAGTCGTTCAATCATGTTGAAGTATTTGTCAAGTTGTTTGTCTGTCCAAGATGTCTTGTCTGCAGGAAACTTCATAGCACTAGCGTATTGATTAGCAGTGCCTATGATTTTGTTTAGAGTTTCTGTATTCTGTACTGATGCAGTCATAGACTGTATAGTATTTACTATAAAGTTTAAGTCCTGCATTAGAATGGTGCTTCATTATTTTCAGTATCTAAGATACTATCCATAATGTCATTCATACGTTGAACATCTTCCTTACTAGGTTTGTTCTCTTTCTTACGCATATCTACTTTAGTTACCTCAACTTTGGCATCTTTGTCAGCCATTTCTTGAGTGTAACCATCAGGTGCTACTGCTGTAGCTTCTTCTTCTGATTGTACAGAACCTGACCATAGCTCTACGCCTAGACCGAACCTCATGCATGCACGTTTGAATGCATCAGACTCTGCATCTTTAAGGTTAGTACCATCATTGAACTTAGCATTACCTAGCTTGAATGTATCGACATCACCGAATCCATCAAAGCTACCCATGCCTTCAATAGTTATAGTACCTTTAGCACCTACTATTCTTTTCTCACCGTTATGTGTACCGTATACAGGTTCACATTGCCATGAGTATTTTACACCACTATCACGTAATCTTTCTACATAATGTGCGTGTGGAACATAGTCACCAAACTTACCAGCTGGTGCTTTTCTTACTAACTCCTGTGGAAAAGGGGATAGTAAGTCAACGTTATTATCCATAACATACTTCCTTTCTGTTTCTTTCTGTCTGACTTCACAAGTGAGGAAGACAGAAAGAAATACTATTCTTCTTCTTGTAAGTCTAACAAGCTTCGTAAGTTATGCACACCACGTTCTAGTGGTAATAACTTAACTTCGCCTTGGTCATTTGTTAGTATAAAGAATGGCTTGTCACCAAGTCCACTGTATTCTATACCTGTCAATTTCCATTTAGACTTGACATTTATGTTAGTCATATATTTATTATACCTATACTTTATCTAGTTTTACAAGGTATTCAGCTGTAACTCCATGATTAGGTTTAGCAAATAATAACCATTGACATGGTCTACCCATACTTGCTAACTGTTCTAATGCATAAGTGTTATAGCTTTCTGTACTTCCATTAACCCATAAACGTACATCATTAACATACATTGTTGTAGGTGTATGAAAGTGTCCAGCAATAGCGTAATCAAAGTCTGGCATTAAACCACGACTAGCTAATGCTTTCCAACCTAATAGTTTTTTACCAAAACCATACCAAGGAAAACCACTGTGTCCTCTGATATTATCGCCATGCCATACAAAGAACTTACATCCTTCACCAAGGTCAGCAATATCAAACCAATGATTGTCACCTTTAGAATCAGGAATAGTAAATGATATTCTTTTATCATTTTCATATACCATATCCATTATTTTTCCTAGCATTCTATCTGCATTAGAGTCTGGATGATAGTCTTTTCTAGCACGTCCACCTAATGAACCGTGATTACCTATTACCCAATGTACATCTACTTCGTCAAAGTTCGCTAGTAATATGTCAAAGAACTGTGTCAATATTCTAGGTCCGTCAATAGTAACTTGGTTATACAATGACGCATCTATAAGATGTGTTTGACCTGGGAATATAAGCTCACCTTCTACAATATCACCAGCAGCTAAGACTACACATTTGTTAATTGGATGTGCATTACGTTGAATGTTTGTCAATTCAACTATCTTATTTGCGTATGCAATTACACGTTCTTCAGCTACTTCTGTGTTATAATCTGGCGTTACTTTTGCTAATTGAACATCAGATAATACAGCTACTGCTACTTCGCCATGCTTATTTGGTTTATGTAACGAAGGCTTAGGTATTGTAGGTTTATCCCACGTCCTAAGGTTTGTAGCAACAGCGTCATAAACTGCATCTATCATATCAGCTTTTTTATTTTTAGCTTTCTCTAATGATTTAAGAAGTTTAAGATTATCTGCTTTTAGTTCTTGAATTTTAATAGACTCTGCTTCAGCTAATAATTTTTCTATTTCTTTATTAGTCTTTGACATTATCTACTAAGTTCTGAAAGTGATTACGTACTGCACTCTCACTTATTTTGATACCATAGTGTTCTTTAAGCAATCTGCTTACAACAAATGGTTTAATGGGTCTACCAGCTAGAACTCTTGACTCTATACCATCCCAAAAAGGTTTAGCTTCGTCAGTTATTCTTTCTGATATACGATTAACTTTTCCTGTTTCTGCTTCAGTCAACAGTTGTTCTATATCTATCATAGGTTTCATTATAATGTCGTTTATTATTTATACAAGTATCTAATCGTACAGTCTGAATAACAAGGTTGTACTTACTGCTGTTACAGTTCTATAGCACGGTGCAGAATTAGTATGTGATTAAGTTTCGTAACCTCGTGTATGATTGAGTACGCAAGTTAGCCTACAAAATTACAGTGTTTCTTTTATCACGTCCATAGCGTTCTATTTATTTTATAAATAATAGTTATCCCCATAAGACAGACTGTATTCATAGATTTTTATTTGTATTACATAATTATCCTTCACTATATTCCTCCATAGTTGCGTTCCCTACGTTCCTCAGCGTTTCGCACCTGCGGTAGGTGCTGTACGCTTCGTCACTGGGAACTCCACTATTCCGTCATGGTATGTGTAGCAGTGTTCACTATGGGTTGATTGTTGACATTCAGAGGTTATCACCTGTTGCAGGTTCTCCCTGCACTCTATTCTGCTACTGAGTACAGCCTTAATTAGTGGAAAGGAACACTAACACACTTGCGTGTTAACTGTATTCCATACCACTATAGCACTTGATTTAATTTAAGTGCATGTTCCTTTACTTCCTCTATATCTTTGAGGTTAATAATTCTGTTAGCTGTACATATGTTGTAACAATCTTTCAACAAGTTAAAACCTGCTGAATCACCACTACGACTACTACCAAATACTTTCATATCTGATACCCATATTCTACGTTCAGGCATTGATGCTAGCCACTGCAATGCAGGACCATCAACAACATTACCTCTACCTGTATGCATAGATAAGTATTTGTCATCAACACGCATACCATTCTTTGCAATAATGTGCAAGTCACCTGAATCATATGCACCGTTATACATTGCTATGTTAACTGCAGGTAATAACTGCATAACTTCTAGTATGTCATTACCATTAAAGTTCATAGAACCTGATGCATCTATAAGTATTGTTCCACCTTTAACACGTTGTTTTTGTTTAAAGATTTTCTTGTCAATACAATACCTACTAATATACTTAGGATTGTAACCATAATCAGATGCACGATATGACCTACCATTCTGTAATCTACCTTGTAAATTTACAGACATAGGTGGTGTATGTATAGTCATTTCACCCCAACGACCTGTACCTCTTGTACTAGCATATGTCATATCTTCTATTAAGTTTTTACGCATACGCTGTTCTAAGTCATCAACAGTAGGATTTAAATTATCTTGTTCACCATTGCTATCACCATCAATAGTATCGCCTTCACCTTCACCTGGTTGTTGTGGTTGAACATCTTCAGGTTTAGGTTTATCTATAAATTCATTAAGAATAATAGATAATTTTTCTGCTAGCTTTTGTGTTTTACGATAGCTTGGCAATTGATTCCACTTATGTTTTGTCATGGTACGTATAAATTGTAATGCAGTATTCTTTGCAAACTGTAATTCAGCTTGTCGCAATATTGATATGTCATCACTAATTATACATTCACGTAATATTTCTAATACAAAGTCCATTGATTTTGTAAAAGATTTATCTACATGAAATGTAGCTGAAGATATTATGTATAATATTACATCAGCTACTGATGCATGAAACATCATATCTGTTATATGAAGTTTTATTTTATCTTGACATTCTATGAAATCATCCATAGGTAATTTAGACATACCTAATCTGTAATTAATACGTACTTCTTCCATAGCTTCTACAGCATCTGACCTAGTACCATTAGCTAGTTTACCTATAGTTTTAGGTGACCATTTAGCATGACCTAGCTCGTGTCTACGTATTAATCTACTATGATTGACACCACATCTTTCACATTCCCTATCCATAGGAACATACATTTGTCTGTTCAAGTTGTCTGTTCTAGGTACAGGGTTTGAATCTGTAGGTTCTAGTACATGCCATTCTTCCCCAGTTACAATCTGGGGATATGGATATGCTTTAGGTTTAGTCATTAGCTTTACTTAATGTAATAGCATCTACTAATTCTTCTGCTTTGTAACCGAATACTAGTTTACCTGCAGCTTGTGGTGAGAAACCTTTTTCTTGTAAGTCAAAGAATTCTTTCCAAGCACGTACAGATATACGTTCTTCAGGGTCATCAATCATAGTTGTATCATTGATAACACTATGCCATTCATCTGGGAATTGTTCCATAGCTTTTGGATGTATTGTATCGACATGTATTTTTACAGGGAATCTATCCTTTAACGCAAGTGGCAATGATTCAGGTGGACTGTTAGTTGTAGCTACGACTTGAAAGCCTTCAGCTGGTCTAACTGTTTCCTTTGTGTCATTGTTTAGTGTCAACATTGCTATGTCTTGGTCATCCAATATAGCGTGTAAGAAAGTCATAGCATCTGGTGAAGCGTGGTCTATCTCATTGATAACCAATCTACCACCATTACGCCATGCTTGTATTGCAATACCATCATGCCATTCAAATCCACCATCACTACTTGGTTTGTAAAAACCTTCTAAGTTAGCTGACGCTGTATCTTCTGTCATAGTTATTTGGTATACGTTTGGGTTGCCATCCATATCTAATGGCGTGCTTTGTGCTACTGCACTGTATGTTTTACCTGTACCTGGTGGACCATAGAGTAAAACTCTACGTGACTTTCCTAGTACAGATGATACTAATTTCCAACAATCATTTTCTGACATTGTTTTCCTTTCTATTCTTCTTCATTATCATTAGTAACAAAACGACAATAAATGTCTATGTTGTTACTGTTTATATTTTTTCTTTGTTGTATCTCGAACTTACCTTTATCGGCAAGATGAGATATATTACGCTGAGTCATAGACTCAATGTTTTGTTTAACACCACTAATCCATTTGCTTCGCTCAGCAATTCTGAACCATGTGTTAGGTGAAGATAACAAAACTTTAACTACATCATTAGATAATAATGTAGGTTGTTTACCTTTCCTATTTTCATATGGTTCAGGTGGATTAGCTTGGTATATACCTTTAGGCATTCTTATCACCTTCCTTTAAGTAATTCTCTACCTCATTAGATATATTTGCAATTTCAGTATTTAAATTTTTAATTGTCATATCTTTTAATTTATCTACATCAGCTCTTAAAGTACATTGAATTGATGTAGGTTCTACTAACAACCATGATTTAAATACACCTTTGTCTTCAGCATGTTGTCTTATCTTTTCTATTTCATCTATAGTGAAACTAGTTTGACCGTCATGTATACGTTCATCTCCCATGAAACTTGTCATAGTTTCTGCACGACAAATAGTAACTATCTTCATAGCTTCTTCTATAGCATGAACGTTAGATGTTGCTTGTACATTAACACACCATACATCTGGTTCTACAAAAGTAGGTTTATCATCATGACTATCGATATTGTAATAAGCAATTTGTACTTGATATTCTTTTGTAGGTAATGGGTCAACTTGAATGTAATTCACTCTTGTTCCCTCGCTACATTAGAATTGTATGCTTTATTTATTTGGTGTTGAACAGCTTCTTCAAGCATTGCACACCAACCTTTTACTCTCTCGTCAAGTCCTGAGTAGTTATTAGCTGCGTTATGTAAATCGTTTAACGTCCACAATATAACTGTACGCAATTGTTTATAACTTAAACTATCTAACTTGTCTAATGTTTCCATACATTTCCTTTCTTTGTCTGGATTGCAAAAGAGAAGACAGACAAAGAAAGGTATGAACATCGGGCATGATATTATTCTTTATCTGTCTATCTCTTATGGCTACCTATCTCTGTACTTATTCATCCATAGGATATTAAGTTTTAATAGATAGCTTGTAACACACTAATAAGACCGACTTCGTTGCGAAGGGATATTACATATCAATGTGCTACAAGCTACCTACATTTTGGTCTAATGGCTAGTAAGGGGAAACAAACTAGCAATGTAAGTAGCTTTTGCGTTATCAATTACAGTGGTTCTGCATTGAATCTTTCTTTAGTTTTCTTGTTTAATATTTCTTGATTAGTATCTAATACTTTTCTATGGTCACGATAAACATCTAATGTTTCAACTGGTGTCCAAGGATACTCAGTAGTAACTTCATCATCTTCAAACTCGTGACGAACAGTATTAATTATTGATAAGTTATATTTATTAGCTATGTCATTGAGTAACATAAATGGTTCTCCCCAAGCAGAGTCAAATGTAAATACAAGTTCTCTTGTACCTTGAGATGTTGTGTCTGATAATAATTCAGTATTACAATCTCCCCATTTAGTTCCCCAGAATCTGTATTGCCAGTCAATAGGTGCATATACACCATACTTAGCAATAAGTTCGTTCTTAGTAATGTCAAGCAATGGTCTTACTCCATCTGCATCTTCATACCAAGCGTCACATCTTACGCCATCTATCTCACGACTACCTTGATGTAATGCTTCCATTTCTGTAGGTATAGGAAAACAAGCAGTTAAGTTGTATATAACTTCTGGTTCTCCGTCAACAGTAACTTTGTTTGTAATAGTATCCATAAAAGTATTAACATCTTCTACAGTACCACTGATTTCTATTGTATTGTCTGTCCAATTAGGCATTATTCCTCCTCATCTTTTATCGTATACATATCTATTGACCATTCAATATCTTTAGGTACATTCATTAACTCAACTTCAGCTCTACCAACTGCGTCTTTTAATGATGTATCTGTAGGAAAATAAAATGTAATACTTAAGTCATTAGTTTTTCTTTTATTATCTATATCTTTATAGACATAAATGTCATCCATTATTCCTCCTCTTGCACGTGGTCATCAGTCCACTCTGCAGCTTTATTAACATCTATAGTTATCTCATAGTCTGTAGTTTCATATATGAAACCTTGACTAGAACTTGCTTCATCACACCAGTCTAAGAATGCATTAACATTTCTAACAGCCTCGTCTGATGTATTGCCTAATTCAATTAGTTCAATAATTACTTTAGCTCCATACATTATTCCTCCTCTAAACCTACTTGTTTTTGCCATTCTTTTTTAGTAACACCAGTCATTGCTATTTTTAAACCATTGAACATATCTAATAGTTCGACAAAGAAAACATCGTTTACTGTTTGTTCTACTTTACCTTCTACGTCAAAGGTAATGTTAAACAAATCTCCCCACGTGTGATGCACTGTAATTGTCATAAGTTTGTTATGATAATTAGGAAACTTAATCTGCAAACCACCTCTTGATTTTTCGCTTTCCTCTATTTCAATTACCTCATCACATTTAGATAAGTCAAAGTTAACTTCTTCTGCATAAGCTTTGATAGCATCTGCACTGTCTGTATACATACGCATATTATTCCTCCTCTAATAGTGTATTAATGTGTTCATTTATATCCATAGTAAATAACTTAGCTGCGTCACTAACATCGTTGTTATTCATAACAAAGTTAGTAAAGTCGTCACGAATATCTTTAACAGATAAAGTCGCAGCCACAAATTTAGCCATAAATGTACGGTCTTTAGCACTTAAACTATCTACTATTGTCATTTGTACAATACTTAACAACTTTAATTGTTGTCGCATATCATCTAGTGTATCTAGTAATTGTGATATTACTTTTTGTGTATTTTTTGTATCCATATAGTTCCTTTCATATTGTGTGTCCGACTCCCAAAGGAATAAGGACACACAATACTATATATTATTTAGAATGGTATGTCTTCGTAATCAGCTTGGTCAACATTAAGATTCATATCAATGTTTAACGCAGCCAAGTCCGCAGTATAATTTTTCTCTGCTTTGTCTTCATAGAATTTAATAACACCTTGTCCAACCATTCGTTCAACTTGTGTTACTTCATACTTATCTAACAAAGTACTGAGTGTATTTATAGCATCATTGATTTTTGTTATGTCTAACATATATTCCTTTCGTTCATAGTATTGTAGTTGTTACACAACACTTACTTAACAAAGTATAAAATATATAAAAAGTTTTTATATATTTATATACTTTATTCTGCCTACACATTGAGTATAGGCAGTATAAAATATACTATATTTTATAGTGGTGCTTCATCCTCCATAACTGGAATAGAAGCTTGGACAGATGCAGCAACTTTCTCTGTTGCTTTATCTTTACCTTGTAATGAAGTAGGACTTTGGTTATGTAAATCCCAAAGTTGTGCTTGTGCATTTCTAATAACTTGTAATAATTCTGCAACCTCTGGTTGAGTTTTATCCAAGTGTAAGAAAGAAGTTTTCACTCCTTTTGCTGTTGTACTATAGTAATGCACTGGTGTCATCTCACTCCATTCTGTGAGTTGTCTACCTGTTATTGCATCGATTACCTCATAAGGTACTTGTTTTGCCATTATATACTCCTTTCATTATCTTATTATTTGTATTAATAGCTTGATATATAAATTAATATATATCGTAGAGTGTCCGACTCCAAAGGTCGGAAGGACACTCTGCGATATTTATTTAACTAGAGATTTCTTATGCCAGTCCCATACAGATACATCTGATGCTATAACTTTAGCCTTGCAGTCGCCAAAGTAATGTATATTTAACATATACACTTTACCTGTCTTTTTAGATTTTTTCATCCAACAGTCTTTTACGAATACAATGGGATATGTACAAACTACACATCTTTTATGTTTGAATTTACCAAATAGGTTTATAGAATTACTTTGCATTTTAATTATCCTTTCTAATTAATCTCTATCTGTCTGACTTCATAAGTCAGAAAGACAGATAGAGATAATTTGATTATGACCAACAGTAATCACATTCGCAATAGTATCGGTTATCTTCGTAATCATAGACTACATCTTGTTGACATTGTTCTAACATATATATATTTCCTTTCTCTACATAGGTATATTAAATAACTATATATCTCTTTATTTGAAATCAAACTACATACAGTCCGACTTCATAAGTCGGAAGGACTGTATGTATGTTAGATTACAAATTAGGATATATAGCTATGTATGAGAATGCTATATGTCATACAAGTATGACTAGCATATGTTAACTTAAGTGTCTTGTATATAGTACGTAAGGTCTGTAAAATATGCTGGTAATTTCTGTAGAAACCCAGTAAGAATGGGCATGAGCGGGCATAGTCTTTATTTTTGCTGACTAAACTTGTTCTAGTGTTCTTGGGTACTGCCTTTGTCTTTCTAGTGTACTGTATTACCAGTCAGCAGCTTTTGATGTCCCGGTCACCGCTTTACCTGTTACAAAATACTACAGTTTAGTGTTTGTAATTAACTGAACTATAGCATATAATTCTCACTATACAAACATCTAAGGAAAGATAGTTAAATAATGGTAGATACACCAAAAAATGTAATCTGTATAGCAGAGGGTTGCAGGAAAAAATTAAAAGGGAAACAACGAAAATTTTGTTCAGGTACGTGCCAAAAGCGTCAATTTGCCAGAGATAAATATTACAACACACAAGATGACATAAAACCTATTAATATTGAACGTAAGTCTGACGAGGGCGACTACGCTTCCGTTAGACGAGGACAGTATTACCGAGCTTTCGTAAGCGAAGGTATAGCTGACGAGGTTGCAACTGGCGATATGACAGTAGCACATGCGGCTTCCCTCCTTGGTTGCACTTCTGCTACTGTCAGTCGCATGCTTGCTGCCTTCAAGATTGATACTAGAAACGCAGTAGCAGCAGAAGACTGGGAACTATCTACCGAAGCTGAAGCTGCATTAGAAAATTTTTCAAACTTCCGACACAAATACTTTAGAACCGAACTAGGTAAACACTACGAAACCGCTGACTTTCATGAGAACTGGATTAATAACATTATAGATTCTATAGATAATGGTAAAGAATTATTGATACTGTCACCCCCACGACATGGAAAGACTGAACTATTAATACACTTTGCTGTATATCAGATATGTAAAAACCCTAACATACGTATTATGTGGGTAGGTGGCAACGAAGACATAGCTAAGAATGCATTGTCTGCAGTGCTTGATGTGTTAGATACTAATGAAGAATTACAACAAGACTTTTGTCCACCTGGTACAAACTTTAAACCTGATAACAGGTCAGGTAAAAACTGGTCACAAAATCAATTTACTGTA
>OCRE01000029.1_pt1 | contig 13673 bp, 17 predicted proteins | sample 1494271 | NCBI WGS metagenome assembly OCRE01 (sample SAMEA3275604, study PRJEB22092) | marine metagenome | biome: Marine near barrier island; feature: Surface water influenced by Mississippi River output; material: Seawater | collected 2014-06-21T14:00:00+00 | depth 0 m | reverse complement strand
TTGCGCCCGTCGCCGCCCAGCATCGCTAGGGCATGGCCGACCCTGACCCAATTGTCGCGGTCGTCGGCATCGATGGCCGTAAGCGCCGAGGCAAGATTTGCCAACGTCCCAGGGTCAAGCTTGAGTGCTTGAGGTGTGGTGGGGGTTCTGGGAGATTCTTTTGGCGACATGACCCAGGCGGGGGCGGGCGCTATGACTGCGCCATCGATCAGGCTGCTGCTGGCCTCCCAACCATAAGCAATGCCTTTAATGTGCATACTCGGCTCGGCCACAATGAAGCGCGAATTGGTGATCAGGTCGATGCCCGGCCCAAGCTTGCTTGGCGCTGCCATGCCTGGCGCAAGGCGAACAACAATGTGCCGACCGCCCGAGCCTGTGATCTGCTCGACCGTGTCGGGCAGGGCGCCGTGCCTGGCCTCTAGCTCGTCAATTGTGTCGTTGCCACCATTTCGCGGGTCCACGTCAACGACCAGCACGCCCTCGGGCGGCACGATGCCAATGTTGGAGTTGGGAAAGATCGCGACGGCCTGGGCAAACACGTCAATGTCGAGCGTCGCGTCCCGTGCGCCATGCTCAAAGCTTGGGAAGATGTGGCGAGGGTGCTTGCCAGGGCTTTTGCAGCTGTCTTTACCACATGTGCATTGACTGTCCACCACTGTGTGCAAAGGCAGGACCGCCCAGCCTTGATTTATGTACCGCTGGGCGTAATCACACAAAGAGCCTGGGGGAAACTCTCCCGGCTGCCGAGCCGCCTCGGCAGTGTCTTGACGGCCGGCCATCATCAGAAAGGTGCTAGACCGAGGGTTTTCACTAACTCATCAAACCCTGCTTTCTTATTCCTTTTCGATATAGTTTCTCTTCTGTAAAAAAATACACTATTCATTGTCGATCCCCGCCAAAAGATGAACATCTACGCCAGTCAGGCCACGCGCCTGGGCTGCCTTCAAAATGCCAGGCCAATGCCTTTGCGGTATGCGGCCTCCCGTGCCTCCACGCTCCGCGCTGGTACACCAGCGACTTACCGTGGACGCATCCACTCCGATTAAGTCCGACAGAAGTCGCGTGCCTCCGAAAGCCAGGGCCACGTCAACGGCCGGCTTTTCTCGGTTTCGGATCGGGTGACCAACTTTAAGTTTTCCCATGAACAAATTCCTTGCAAACTTGACAATAGCGCCCAGTTTATGCGAAAACCTCAACGTGGTGCAACAATCTCAAACAAGAACTGGGAAACGTGCTATGAACGCGACTGTAACAATGAACGTAAATACGCTGTGGTTTCGGGATCGGCTTGCCGATAAAAAGTTAAGCCAGCGAAGGCTTGCCAAGCTGCTCGACCTTGATCCGAGCGCGATCACATTGAGCTTGCGCGGCGAACGCCGCTGGACCAATGCCGAAGTTCTGCAACTTGCCGAGATCCTGGGCGTCCAGACAACCGAGGTCATGCGCCAGTGCGGCGTGCCGGTCAAGGACGACGCAGTCAAATACCCCATCGCCGCTTTCGTTGATAAACATGGTCTGATTACGCCGCTCACCTCGGGAACATATGACGACGTTCTTGGCCCGAGCGACATTCCCACCAATTCCTACGTTGTCCAAATGCGTGCTGTCTCGGATCTGTTCGATGGTTGGCTGCACTTTGTTGACGGCACAAAAAACGACCCAGCTGACGTGGTCGATCATCTCGCCGTCTGCGCCCTGGACTCAGGCAAGGCGTATCTGTCGCACCTCCGACGTGGCTATAAGAGCGGCACCTTCAATCTAGTGCTGACCAACCGTGAGCTTATGGACAATCAACGGGTCAACTGGGCCAGCCAGGTTTTCTGGGTCAAACCCGTTTAATTTTTTTTTCACACCCCCCTTGCTTTTTTATTTGGTATGTTGAGATAATCACAACATCGATGAAATTTCTCATCGAGACAACGTGAACGTGAAACGAAGGAGAAATACAGATGAGCGCAATACTTGAGCAAATCAAAGCAAAAGCCATCGCCGATTTCAAAGCAAGCGGAACTTACTATGGCGCACATACCGAAGAAATCAACGGTAATTCAATTCAAGCCTACATTACTCAGCAATGCAAATGGAGTAATCGTCGCTATAACGCGGTGGTTTGCAATTGGTATCTGAACAACAAAAAAGCAAGTTTGGCGAAGGTTCTCGCCGTTTTATAACCAGCGGGGCTTCGGCCCCTTTTTTTGAGACTTACATTCACGCAACTATTTGGAGAAACAAATGAGAGACCTTTTCATCATGTCAGTCGCTGCAGCAGCTGCTGGCGCCTGGCTGTTCTTTGTCTGGTTGCTGGCTATTGGCGATCTTTTTGTTGTCTAACGCGTTGTGATTTTCTTTACTAGGAGGGTTTTAATGAACATTGACAAATTGGCAGCCGAATGGCTTGCCGCCAAGCTGGCCGAGCAAAACGCCACGGCCCAGCGCATTTTAATTGAGGAGCAAATCCTCAAGGTCTGCCCAGCGAAAGAGGAGGGTGCCTCGTCTACCATTCTCGCCAACGGCATGAAGCTCACCACGACCGGCAAGCTGAATTACAAGGTCAATGTGGACCACATGCTGAACCTGTGCGCAGGCTGGGATTTGAAGTTGCGCCCGGTGAAGATCATCACTCAGGCCGACGAAACGGCGCTGAAGAAAATTCGCGCAGAGCGCCAAGACCTATGGGCGCAGATTGCACCCGCCGTCACAATCACGCCCGCCAAGACGGCCGTCAAGATTGTCGAGGGGGGTGAGTGATGGCCTTCAATCTTAAAAGCGTTCAACGCAACGAAAGCATCGCCGCGCCCCGCGTCGTCATCTATGGCGTCGAGGGCATTGGCAAGTCCACATTCGCCGCAGGCGCTTCCAAGCCGATCTTTATCCTGACTGAGGATGGCCTGGGAAGCCTGGCCGTGGACCACTTCCCTTTGGCAACAAAAACGTCAGACGTGCTTGAGGCCATCGCTAGTCTGTACTCCGAGAAGCACGCCTTCGGCACTGTGGTGATCGACTCGCTTGACTGGCTAGAGAACATCATTTGGCGCGAAGTCGAGGCGGCGCACGACGCGAAAGACCTGGCGTACGGCAAAGGGGCTGTGATTGCAGCTGAGAAGTGGCGTGAAATTCTTGCGGGCCTCAACGCGCTACGCAACGACAAAGGCATGGCCGTCGTTCTCATCGCTCACTGCACGATCAAGCGTTTCGATTCGCCAGAAACAGAGCCTTACGACCGTTACCAGATCAAGCTGCAGGACCGTGCCAGCGCTCTTGTCAGAGAGTGGGCCGACGCCGTTCTGTTTGCCAACTACAAGACGGTCGTTCGCAAAGACGACGTGGGCTTTAACAAGACGGTCGCACGCGGCGTGTCTTCTGGTGAGCGACTTCTTTTCACGGCAGAGCGCCCGGCCTATATGGCGAAGAACCGCTATGCGCTGCCCGACTCAATTTCCCTCTCCTGGGAACAATTCGCCGCAAACCTCGCGGCTTCTTCTAAATCAACTGGAGCTTAAACATGCCAACCTTTGACTTTGACGCATCTTCCATAACCCCAGCCGCCGCACCGTCCTTCGACCCAATCCCGAAGGGTCACTATGAGGCGATCATTCTCGACACTGACGTGAAGGAAACAAAGCGCGGCGACGGGCAGTACGTCGCTGTGACCTTCCAAATTACTGAAGGCGAATACGCCGGCCGTCGCGTCTGGCAAAACCTCAACGTCAGCAACCCTAACAAGCAGGCCGAGGACATTGGCCGCGCAGAACTCGCAAGTCTTTGCCACGCGGTGAATGTGGACAAAATGACCGACACAGAAGAGTTGCACGACGTTCCGCTCTCAATTGAGGTGGGGATCGACCGCAAGGACCAATCACGCAACCGCGTGCTTGGGTACTCCCAGCTGCACGGGGCGCCCACCCGCGTTGTCGCAGCTGCCAAGCCTGCCACCTCTGCCAAGCCTTGGGAAAAGAAGTGAACGTGCCGCAGCCGCAGAACACGACGGCCGCTGCCATTATCAAGTGGCACGGTGCGCAGCCCCAGGACCATCGCAACCACCTTGGTTGCTCGGTCCTTGGGAACGCCTGCGACCGTAACATTTGGTTGACCTGGCGCTGGGCCAAGACGCCCGAGTTTGAGGGGCGCATCCTGCGCCTTTTCGACACGGGCAAGCGCGAGGAGGTTCGCTTGATCGAGGAGCTTCGCGCTATTGGCGTCGAGGTTCACGACATGGACCCCGAAAATCCGGCCGAGCAGATTCGCGTGAAGGCGTGCAACGGCCACCTGGGCGGCAGCCTTGACGGCATTGCAAAGGGCTTTCCCGAGGCGTCCAAGACCTGGGCGGTGCTTGAGTGCAAAACGCACAACGTCAAGAGCTTTAACGATCTTCTTAAGAACGGCGTGGTGGACAGCAAATTTCAGCACTACGCGCAGATGCAGCTTTACATGGGCCTGACAAAGCTCGACCGAGCGCTTTACCTCGCTGTCTGCAAAGACACTGACGCGATCTATTCCGAATGGGTTCACTTTGATAAGGTGGACTTCGACGCGTTGATCAAGCGGGCCGAGACAATCATTGCGGCCACTGAGCCACCGGCTCGAGTGTCTGAAGACCCTGCGCATTGGGTCTGCAAGATGTGCAGCTTTTATTCGCTGTGTCATCGAGAGCGCGTGGCCGAAGTTAATTGCAGAACGTGCTGCCACTCAACGCCTGTCGAGGACGGCGCCTGGCGCTGCGAATCGAAGGCGGTAGGCATCGATGGGGACGTGCAGAGGAAAGGCTGCGACGCCCATTTGATGCTGCCCGCGCTTGTCCCGTTTGCAACGCCTATCGACAGCGGGCCTGGCTTTGTTGAGTACAAACACAACGGCACCGGCAAGACATTTAAGAACGGCGCAGGCCATTACAAGTCGCGGGAACTTTTTGCATCCGCACCTGAATTTGTGACCGACCCGGTCGTCGAGGCGATTCGCGAAAAGTTTGACGCGGAGATTGTTAAAACTGCACCGAAAGATTTTTTGGAGAGCGTTGAGCATTTGGCAACGCATCCCGACGACATTCCAACCAAGCCCACCGGCAAGAAGGTTAAGAAGTCGTTCGACCCCGAAGCCTTGAAAGTGTTTGCGAAGTGAATTGCCGCTGCTGCCACAAAACCGAAGTCCTAGAGACGCGTGTGCAAGAGCGCGAAGACCTCGGTTGCGTCGTCTTTAGGCGTCGTCGGTGCCTCGACTGCGGCACACGTTTTTCTACTTATGAAGTTCGCATTGATGAAGATAACGAAGTCCAACTTGGAGAAGAAAAAAATGACAGACCTTGAGCGGGCAGCAAAAAATGCAATGGACTACTTGGCCGAGCAGCCGGCCAGCGTCAAAGGCGTTGAGTTGATGCAGCAACTCAGCGCGGCGCTTGAAGCGCAAGACCGAGCGCGGGACGTTCTAATGGACACGTCGTCCTTTCGATTTGGCTTGCCGCGCTTTCTTCGCCTATACCGCTTTCACCGCGAACTGGGCCGCGGCATACGCGTCTCCATTCGGCTGGCACTGAAATGATTGCCACCTTTCAGTTTGATCTCAACTTGCAAAGGGAGCGCAGGGAATGGGAGGTCGTCAAACAGGCGACCCCCATACATAACGCGTGCTTGCTTTTCGACAACGCGCTTAGAGCGGAAATTGCTCACGGCAATGCTCAAACAGTAGCGCGAGCAAAGTGGGCAAGAAAACTTTTGAAAGATTTTTTAGAGCAGGAAGGGGCAGACCTATGGCCGTGACCGAATTCGTTTTGGGGTTTGACCCTGGCCTCTCGGGCGCCGTGGCGATCCTTGGCCGCGACGGCCTGCTGGTGGACGTGATCGACATGCCGACGGTTGAGGTTAAGGTCGGCAGCAGCATGAAGCGCCAGGTGGCCCCAGCAGCGCTAGCCGCTGAGTTGCAGATGTTCCAAAACAGCGTGGCCTACGTTGAGAAGGTCAACGCAATGCCCGGCCAAGGCGTCAGCAGTATGTTTAGCCTGGGCCGGTCGATGGGCGTCATTGAGGGCGTTCTGAGCGGGCTGCACATCCCATACACGGCCGTCAGGCCGGCCGAGTGGGTCAAGGCTATGCGAATGGCTGCAGGCAAGGACGGCAGCCGGCAGAGGGCAATGGAATTGTTTCCCAGCCATGCCCATTTATTTAAGCGTGTGAAGGACGACGGCCGTGCCGACGCGACCTTGATCGCTTTTTTTGGAAAGGGCTTGCATTGTGGATGATATGTTGAGAAAATCAAAACATTGTGAGTTGTTGACAATCGCCGCAGCATCCGAGGCGCTTGGCATAAGTCACAAGACGCTACGACGGTTGATCTTAACTGGCAAAGCTCCAGCCTACCGGCTGGGCCGAGCATGGCGAGTGGACCTCGACGCGGTGAAACAAGCAACGCAGTCAACATTAACGTGCAACGAAGGAGAAACGATATGCCTCTCTACCAAAGAAAGAACTCGCCGGTTTGGTGGGTTGACCTCAACGTCGGCATCAAGAGAATTCGACGATCTTCTGGAACTTCTGACCGTCGCCAGGCGCAAGAATTCCATGACAAACTGAAAGCAGAACTGTGGCGTCAAAGCGCTCTTGGTGAGCGTCCGCGCTACACGTTTGAAGAAGCTGGGGTTCGCTGGATCAAAGAGAAGAGTCACAAGCGCAGCCTTACCAATGACGCAGCGACCTTAAAGTTCTGGCGCGACAAGTGTCGCGGTATGAGGTTGGATCAAATCACGCGGCAATTCGTTGCTGATTGTTTAGACAATCTGGTGACGCGTTTTGGTCGCCCAGGTTCGGCTGCAACGAAGAATCGCTACGCCGCGCTTATTCGCGCAATCTTGCGCATTGCCGAGCGCGAGTGGGAGTGGCTTGACCGAGCGCCAGCAATTAAGGCTTACGCCGAAACAAAATGCCGGGTCAGTTTTTTTACGCCCGAGCAGGCAAAGGCGCTTTTAAGCGTGGCGCCCGAGCGTTGGCGCTACCCCATCGCGTTTGCTTTTTTGACCGGCCTGCGACGTGCAAACGTCTTTGGTTTGCGCTGGGACCAAGTTGACTTGGAGCGCGGCATTTGCTGGATTCATGCCGACCAGGCGAAAGCAGGCCACAACATTGTTGTGCCGTTGAATGCAGACGCCAGGCGCTTGCTTGAAAACTTAAAAGCTTGTCGCCCTCAAAACCAAGCGCTTGTTTTCGGTGGCGACTGGCGCATTCACACCAGCAGCTGGAGAATCCTGCTTAAAAAAGCGCAGTTGCCAGAGACCCTTCGGTTTCACGACATTCGTCATTCGTTTGCAAGTTGGCACATGATGGCCGGGACAGACAAGAAAACGCTGCAGGAGTTAGGTGGCTGGCAGTCGCCTCAGATGCTTGAGCGCTATGTCCATTTGTCGTCTGAGCATCTGCAAAATGCGCAGGAACGACTGGTTGGCAAGCTGCTTTCTCACTGATTTACGGCACATTTTCGTCACAGCGTAAAAATGACCAAGTGCTTGCATACCGATAACTACTTGATTTAATTGGTTAAGTTTCAAAGATAAAAGTTAAAAAATTAGTGCGTACAAGATTACATATCTAGCTACTTTTTTATATAAATCAATAACTTAACTCATTTACAGGGGGCTTTTTAGCCCCCTTTTTCCCTGGTTTTCCCCCCACTTTTGGCACGTTTTTGTCACAGTCGATTGTCGTATTGGGAGACAGATGGAATCGCACTTGTGTACATTGCCTGCTCATCCGAGCGCCGCTTCACTAGGCCGGGCAAAACACGCCCAGACGCCTTGATCCATTTTAGAAACTCCTTGGCCGCGCCGTCGTAGTCGGCCCGGTTGTGTCGGCTGCGCAGCGTGGATCGCTGTAAGTTGCCTAACCCCACGTTAAAGGCAAAGCTGACCAGGCCGGCGAACTGACCAGTGCTGTGAACAGGGCAAAGTCGATAAACCCCGCGCTCAAAACGCGCAAGATCTTTTTGCAGAAGGTCATTCACTTCATCCTCGGATAAACGTCGATTCCAGTCAGCAGGAAGATCCAGACTGAGCCGATCAGAATAAGGAACGCGGGCATGAGCAGGGTCAATGACATGGCCTACCCCCACCGTCCAAAGTCTTGCCGGGCATCTGTAAGCTTCATAGCGCACCCCTTCATGGTGTTTGATCATTTCAATGGCAGCTGCCGCGATCATCCCTTGCGACCGCCAAAAGCCTGTGTGCCAAACCAAAACGCAATGATGCTGGCAAACAGTGTTTGCGTCTCGTCATCCCACAAAAGATTTAGCGCTTCGGCAAATGGTGTACCCGTAGAAACTGCGTAGTAGCACCCAAAAATATTGATGAAAGCTAGCATAAGAAACATGCTGTAGGTGATCACTGGTCGCACGCTTGCACGCAGATCAACGACCCATTGACTGGCCCCTTTGCCAATTGCCTGGTCGTGAGCCAGCAGCGCATTTTGCATTGATGCATGTGTCTGCATGGCAATTTGATCGGTCCTAATTTCTTCGACCTTGGCCTGCGCATCAAAACCCGCTTTGGCAAGTTCAAGCTCACGTTGCGTCTGCATTCCAGCCAGCGCCAACTCATGCGCTTTGTCTGATCGGTCCTGCATGAAATCTAAAATCTTTGGCAGGCCGCCCGCAAGAAAGCTAATTAATGTGCTGAACAATGTAATCACAGTTTGCCTCCACTAATTAATTCGACCGTCATCCACAGAATAAAAATGACTGCGACAGAACCAGCTAGAACTAGCGCCCCAGTCACGCACGCTTCAACAAAAGCCTGGCGTTGAATACGTTGATCTTGGATTGCTTTGATACGGCGCTCTCTCACTTGTCGTCGGATGTTGTAAAACTCTTTGAGACCGTCCATGCCCAAATGACATAGGCCGCCATAAAGGAACTCATGCCTGATCTCGGCCTCCATTTCTCGCATCTTGACTTTGGCCGCGTAAGCATCAAATGCCTGCTTTGTGTCGTCGCCAAAATTTAACTTCTTGAAGATCGACGGTTTTGCTGGTCTCTCTGACGCCTGCTCTAGAACGTCAGCTGCTTGCGCCCACGCAGAAAGCTGACTCCAAACGTCTTGAACCTCTCGCCCTAACTCGACGCCTTTCTTAATCCCTCCCCACACCGCCGAGATTGTGGCAAGTGCAGTGATCGGGTCCATCGGTCAGAGCTTAAAAGCAATTGTGAGAAGACTCACAATGATCGTGGCAGCTGAACCCATCAAAATATGTTCAATTCTTTTCAGCCTGGCGTTGCTGGCCTCAAACTGGATCTCGATTTTCTCATAGCGCATGGCGCATACAGCTTCATGTGTATCAAGGCGGGACTCTACGGTTGCCACTTCTCAATCTTTTCGCTTAAGGGTTTGGAGTAATGTAATCAGGGTCATTGGGCAGATCAACATTGGGCCAGCCCTCTGCATCAGGCAGATCCCTTAAAGCCTGTCGGTATGTTGCCCACTCTGTATCCATCGCTACGCCAGTCTCAGCCGCCCTGATTGCTCTCCAGTCACTAGCCTTCAGAGCATTGTCCCTAGCCGCCCTCATCTGTGATGCCTTGCTTGCAACATCAGCCGCAATTTCTTCTTCTGTTTTACTCGCCACTTCTACGACATACGCAAACCCACCCTCGACTACAGGAGAACAAGGTACTAGCTTTTGCGTGGCTCGGTTGTGTTCTCTGAACGTGCTTACCTTGACCGCACCTTTGTCTGCTAGGAAAGCATCACTAGGCCCAGAGACAGGAAAGCTGACGTTGGGAAATATCTTTTTATAATGGTCAACACGGGATTCAAAATAGATTTGCATTTTTTAACTCCTATTGATTCGGGAAGGGAGCAGTAGGTGGTGTGAAGGTTGTTGTGTATCGGGCCACGCCTTTGGTAATACGGAGGTCGTCTAAATAACCATCATAAAGATATGAGGTGCTGTAATAACCGCCTATACATAAATTTTGTGCTGTCAAATTGGCTGCATTTGTAGTGGTTGCCGAAGAAGCACCGTTAATCCAAATGGTACAAGTTCCAGATTGACGGGTTAGCGCAATGTGAAACCAAGTTCCTGTACTAATAGCCCCTGCACTTGTTGAAAACCCAGTTCCGTTAATTAGTACCCTGACTGCTCCGTTACCAGGATTCCCAAAATAAATAGCCACGCCCCCCGTATATGAGGTGCTTAAACCACCAACACTTGCAGATGTTTGTAAATATCCTCTTTCAGATGGAGTGCTTACATTATCAGAATTGACCCATGCCTCTATGGTGAAATCTCCCGTTCCAAATGCATAATTTGGCGAGGTTGCCATAACAAGTCTGTCATCAGTCCCATCGAACTCCATAGACCCCGTACCATACTTCTTAGTGGCGGTATCGATCTGAGCATTACCGACTGTCTCTAGGTTGTTCTTGCTTGTGTTGTCGAATATGCCAGCATTGGTGTAATTAAGTAAAAATTGAGTGTTAGATATATTTGTTGCTGGTGCGGTTGGTATTGTAATGGTTGTAGAAGATGGATCGTATACAAACGAACCAATTACTAAACGATTATTAGAAAGGTAGCCAGCCGCATAAAATCCATAAGCCGCCGCCCAACGACCAATTCGTTTATTTTCAGCAGACCTACTTACCACACTTGATGTAATACCAGTCAGCGCAAGCACCCTAGATCCATTTAACCATACAGACCATGAGCCACTACTTCTTGAAACCGCTACATGATTCCAAGAGTTAAATTTTGGTGATGCGCTTGTTATCCCATTGCCGCTAGGATCTGCGTTAATTAAATCCCAAGATGTTCCTGTGCTACTTGCCCACAATCCAAGACCCTGTCCTGCGGTTTGATAATCTAAGCCAAACCAATAATCAGTTGCCGAACACAAAAACGACTGTCTTTGACTAACAGTTGGATACCACCAAAATTCATAAGTGAAGCTAGATGTTCCCAAGTCCAAAGAAGCACTAGCGGCAACCTCAAGATAATCCCCGCTCCCATCAAAATACCCACTCCCACCATTCACACTTGTACTGTATGCCGCAGATGGCGCAAAGGGGCTGAAGGGTTGGACAGATGGCCCAGTTTGTATGGTTACCGAGAAATTATTGCTTGAATTATCTTTAAACCTATTTGATTGGCAAACTAATAATTGTGTATTAGCAATTGCAGCAAGAGGCTCGGTTGGAGGAGTAAATGCAGATGTATAAACAGCCGTTCCTTTTACAACCCGTATGTTTGATACATAACCAGTTGCAGCGCCAACCCCATTTATTCCATTTGACCCAACAGTAACACCAGACGACCCTATATTTAATGTGCTTGAGTTTGTTGCAGTAGCAACTGATACTCCGTTGTGATACATGGTAATTGTTGACCCACTTCTAACTAATGCAAAGTGATGCCATTTATTTGCTATAATTCCAACTGTAGTTGTTTCAAAAATTATTGAACCGCCAGCATAAAAAACATACTCACCACCAGGACAAAGTAATACCCAGTTATTAGTTCCGTAGCCAATTAAACCTGGATTCCCACCACCAGAGGCGTTTGCAAAATTTGCAAAGTAAAACCAACCTTCAATTGTAAAATTAGCATCAAAACTTAACGCTGTATTCACTCCTGTATATAAAATACTTCCAGATCCAGGTATATAGTTTCCCCACCGCCCATCGGGTGCGGAGAACGGGCTAAATGTACCCTGCGTAGTGTTTCCATTGCGGGTAATCGTGAAGTTATTTGTAGACGAGTCTAGGAATGTGTTGTTCTGTGCGCCATTGGTTCCGTCACCGTGGAGGAGTAGGGTGGTTTGGTTGAAGTACTCGTCAACCTCACCACCAGCATTGCCAGCAGCGGCCTGAATTAGTTTATTGCCAAGCATTATCTAGACCTCCACCCTGGAGTAAGCGCTTTTTCTACGCTATAACCATATCGCTCAAGTCTGTTGGTAATTGTTGTGCGATTGATGCCAGTAATCTCGCTCCATTCGACAAGCGTTTTTGAAATTCCATTAAATTCTATGATGCGGTTACTGCGCCTATTTCTACATTGGTCTTTTGATGTAGCCCATCGACAATTTTCTTTTGAATATGGGCCATTGTTATCAATCCGCTCAAGCGACATTCCATCTGGACGTTCACCCATATCGGCTATAAATTGCCCAAGAGAATGCCAAGATTGATCGACATAAATACCTCGTCCACCATAACGATGGTATGCCCTGTCTTTATTGTCATAGCATCTGTCCATCATTCTGCGATGCACCTTCCATAATGGGTGATGATAAAAACCATGACGATTGCTCATGCGTATGATCCAACGTAGGCTGCATAAAGTGTGGTGCTTATCTTCCAGAACACAAATACGTCTTTGTTAGTCACCGTAGGTGCAGCATTGCCTGCGCTGGTGGCCCAGGTCACAGTAGGCCAGGTTGGTGCGTATGTATCACCGTTCTCCAGATGAAGCACAACCGTCTGCCCAGCCTCCAGTGAGTCGGTAAACGTAGGCGTACCTGTCGCCACGCATGACTGAATAGAACCATTGGCAGGATCAAGCGCAATGGAGCCAGAGGTGCCAAGCGTGTACGTTCCTTCTTTTAACTCACCAAATGTCTGCTGTGCTGTGAAAGTCTGAGCGACATCGGTTTTGGCTGTGTCAGCGTCATAAGCTTGCACATCTAAGCCAATCGCCACGCCAAGGTTTGTCCTGGCGGTGGTTGTACTATTCAAATCGGAAAGGTTATTAGCAGCTTCTAAATAACCTGACGCGGGCAAATAAGACGTTACCCAAGCAGACCCGTCCCACACCTTCATTACATTTGTTGTAGTGTTCCAATAAAGCGCCCCAGTCTGCAACGCGTTGCCGTCGTTGTCAGTTGATGGGTCTGAAGATTTGGCGCCTAAATACTGATCAGTAAAATCGTCGAGCGCTGTTTCGGCTGCAACTTTTGCAGTGTTTGCATCTGTCGCGCTGTTCGACGCATTGGTCGCGTAGGTCTGCGCGTCTGTCGCTGAATTGGCTGCGTCTGTCGCAGACTGCGCTGCAGCCGACGTGCTGCCGAATAGCGTGGTTACATAATTTAAGGTAACAGCGTCTTGCGAATTGGTCGGGTCTTGAAGCCCCGTAATCGGCTGGCTGCCCATTGCAAGCGCACCGCTCATTGTGCCGCCGCTCAAAGAAAGCTTGGCAGCAAGGAAAGTGTTTGTTTGAGTCTGAGTGTAGGCATCGCTGATGCCATAACCCGACAATGTCGTTGGGTTAGTCCCAGCTGTCACTCGGCCGTACACATCAACCGTGACCGACTTGTAGGTGTTCGCGGAAACGCCCGTCGCTGCCAGGTCGATTTCGTCAGCACCCACCACAATTCTAGAAGCAGACGCCGTATTGACGTTGAGCGTATTGCCGCTCTTGGTCATGCCCGTGCCTGCTGTAATCTGCCCAGCACCTGAGAACTGTGTCCATGTCACGCTGGTACTGCCAAGCGTCCCACCCGCTGCGACCGTGCAAATAAAACCGTTGTTCGCGTTAACTGTGCCTTCCTCAACAAACGTAAACGCCTTGACTAATTCGTTCCAAGTGTCGGCATCGGTTGATCGCGCCCATGACCCAGCCGCAACCACATAGATGCCGTTCTGCGACGCTGTGGCCTGATTCTTAACCAAAACTCTGTCGCTTGCGATCACAGCTACACCA
>OCRE01000028.1_pt1 | contig 13871 bp, 23 predicted proteins | sample 1494271 | NCBI WGS metagenome assembly OCRE01 (sample SAMEA3275604, study PRJEB22092) | marine metagenome | biome: Marine near barrier island; feature: Surface water influenced by Mississippi River output; material: Seawater | collected 2014-06-21T14:00:00+00 | depth 0 m | reverse complement strand
GTATGTAACCAGATTCCGCCTTGGACTTAACCGCAGTAACCAGTTTCTCAAGTCCAGGAATTGCATCCATGTAAGCCTGACGGATCTCTTTACCCTTGGTAGTTGCATCTTTTTCAGATAATTGAGGATCATAACTTAGACCTATCTTCTTATCGCCAGCTCCGTACAAAAAGGCATAAGTTACAGTCTTGACTAGACGGCGACTGATACCTATCTTGTCTGCATTCTCTTGGTGAATATCACCGTTGAGAAGTACATCTCCGTACCTACCTCCATCGTAACGAGCAAGGTAGTGAGCAAGCATTCGTAGTTCAATACCTGCCAGGTCAGCACCTACCATGACATAGCTAGGGCTAGCTCTGAATAGCTTTCTAAATTCGAGATCACTAGGCACTTGGGCAAGGTTTGGATTACGGTGTGCGCACCGAAAAGTGTTAGTAGAAACAGAACAGTTGTGGTGTATACGATTGTTACGGACAAGCTTTAGCCAAGCATTGTTACCTTCAGATAACATGCCAAGCTGTTTAGTTAACTCAAAGCAACGAAAGAACTGCAGAGATTCCTCTGTGCCTATGTCCTTGAGTACTGTCTCATCAATAGCTGTCTTACCAGCTTTAGTTTGCTTGTCTGGTTTCCAACCGTTTAGATTCTCCATCACCCATGCGATGTGATCTCTACTGGTTGGAGAGAATTCCACGAGCTTTGTACAAGGTGCTCCTTCGACATATCCGAGTGAGCGATTAACTCGTTTCGGAGTAAACTCGCGTCCTGCGACGTAAGGATACCGCTTGCGAAGTACCCCTTTAAGATTGTCAAGCTCAGTATAGAGAGTTTGTGCAAGTTGCCGTGCAGCATCCTCATCAAAGTACCATCCATGTAATTCCTGATCTGTAAGTATTTGTGCTACCTGATGTTCTAACGTGATCCATTCAGGTATGGTTGAAAGTGTTTCCAAAGTTTTGTAGTAACAACAACGTCTTGTACCATGTAGTCTTGCATGGCTTGCGACCACTCTTTCCAGTCTGATGTTTTACCGAAGTCCCCTTTGTACTCACCAAGGCGGTACCCATAAGACTCCAAAGAATGCCTACCATAGAGTTGCAAGGGCATGTTTTTCCATTTGCGTTTGCCGTCGATACTTAGAATATCAGGGTGACAAACACGGCTAAGCACCAAAGTATCCAGAACCCTACCCACGTTGGAAAACCAAGGATAGAGCTTACGGATAACAGGAATATCGTAGTTGATAATGTTATGACCCACAATTTCGCTTGCGTCTTCAAGACGTTGAATGCCACGAGTGATAGGCTCTTGATCGCCTTCATCGTTGTAAACAAGCATCTGTTCAGTGTCTGTATCGTAGATACCCAAACAGTGGATACGGGTAACATCATGTACTAGTCCGTTTGTTTCAATGTCAAAGATAAGCGTCATTCCAATGCCGGATTACACCAGCGACAATAAACAGGTTGGTAATGAAGATAAGTGTATTGAATAGGAGGTTAAGACTTAGCAGCTTTATTCGCTGCTGATCCCTCCCAAGTGAATGTCTTGTCGATGAACTGTGCCTTTTCAACTGCCTCAGGTGTAGGTGGGTTAGGACGCTTCAATTTAGCTTGGTAATCAATAACATCAACAAACTGTTTTGACCATGCGTCAGGACAGTCAACCCAAGGCTGGTCAGAAATCTGTTGTTGGGTCAAAGTCATCTTCTGTTGCTTGAGTTTCATTGAATTTACAGGTGGTAAGATCATAGCTCAGTCGGCACGCGACGCCAACCTCGCCAGAATAGCGATTCTTGAGGACTCTAACAGTTGTATCAGACTGTTTGCCTGCACTCTGTTGATCTCTTTCGAGTGCAATAACTGAGTCAGATAACTGTGCAATTGCTGCACTTCCTCTAAGCTGTCCAAGTGTAACACGAGCACCCTCTTCATGATTCTTGTCTTGTGTTGTGCGTCTGAGGTGGGAGACAAGGAACATTGCAATGCCAGTACGCTCTACAAGAGAACGTAACTTGGTCATTGTTGTATCAATCATCCGTCTCTCATCACCATCAAGACCACTCAGAAGGATGGACAAGTGATCAAGGAAGATGACCTTTGTATCAAGTCCCGTTGCAAGGTACTCAATACGATTGTATATCAAGTCCGGATCAAAGGAGCCGAACCCATCAAAGAGAAACAGGTTCCAGTTAGCGAGAGTCTTCTCGTATGCACTGGTAAGTGTACCGCGATCATGTTCACCAAGGTGTAAAGACTTACCAACTGCTGCGGACATCAGTCCGAGAGCTGTGCGACGGTTAGATTCTTCAAGAGCCAAGTATCCAACTCGTTCTCCTTGGTTGAGAAGATGAGTTGCAAGTTCACGACAGAAGGATGACTTTCCGATGCCAGAACCTGCAGTGATTGTCGTAAGTTCTCCATACCTGATCCCGTGTAACTTTCCTTGTAAACCTCGAAATGGGTAGTCATGATCAGCTGGTGGTGTTGGTGTAGTTACAAGTTCTAGGAGTGATTTGCCGTCAACGATCCCATCTGGACGGTAAGGTTTCGCGTTCCAAATAGCTTCACGAATCGACTGAGAGTCATTGGCAATGAGGGCGTCAGACGCATCTTTGTAATCACCTTGGAGCGATGCAATCTTGCACTTGCCAGGTGGTAATACGCTTGCTGCCTCCTCCGTTGCCTTACGGCCTGCCTCGTCATTGTCGAAGAACAGGACAATCTCCTCGTAACCCTGGAGCCAGGGGATAGCCCGTTGAATCGACTTCCTCGCCGCTGCGGCACCGCTAGGTAAAGATACCATCGGCCACCCCGGCATAGCTTCCTGACAACTAGCTGCATCGAGTTCCCCTTCAGTGATAACGACTCGTTTTCCAGTGGCGGGAAACAAATGTTGTCCAAAGAGGCAGGTAGCTGGTTGTCCTTCATAACGAAAATCTTTGTCTTTGGTTTTGATCTTACACCCAATCAGGATGCCAGACTCGTCATAGTAATGGAAACGTAGTACATCACCATCTTTGTAAATCTTGTAGTGTTGACATGTTTTCTCTGAGATGTTCCGTTTGTTCAGTCGTGTGGCGGAACCTTTGAGATGTACATTGGTGGACATTTGATGAATGTGAGCAACTTCTTCAGTGTGACCGTAGCTATTACAAGCAAAGCAAAAGGTGTGCCCATCAGAGTACAAAGAGTTTGCATCTGATGAGCCACACGTATCACACGGCAAGTGCCTTATGAACTCGCTCTCGCAGGACTTTGTAGGCTTTTGTTTGTTCATCGTGATATTTGAGCCAATCATTCACTGCCATAATAAATCCTTGAAGGATTGCATCTGCATATTCAGGACGTTCAGCATCAACATCAGCAAGGATGTCGCCAAACAGTTCAGCGTAATACTCAGCAGTACCGTAAGTTAGGTTAGCCATTCAAGTGGAATCGAGTGGAAGGAACACCAAGGGAAATCATTTTGCTCTGCCCACTTGGCGTAGGTGGTTTTAGATCCTTTGTAGATCTTATTAAAGGGAGCTTGAAAGACGAATCGAATATCTAATTCGGGATTGCTCTTCTTCACTGCTTTCATCTTTCTTCGATCCTCTTCGGTCAGGCGACCTTTGGTTTCGAGAAAGACACCATTCGGTAAAAGAAAGTCTGGGGTGTAGTTGCATTGGAGAACGTAAGGAACTTTGGTAGATTCGTATTCGTACTTTACTCCCAGCTCAAGAAGAAGATTAGATACCTTCTCCTCAAGACCGGAGCGGAATCTCATTAGAAGTCGTCGTCGTCAATAGTATCGTTGATGGTTACGTTAGGTTCAGACGCTTTGAAACCTTTTGTTTGCCCAAAGAGAGCTGCCACTTCAGTTTCATCAAGATCGCCTGTATCAACACCAGCAGGGGAGCCAACCGAGACAACCTGTACACCAACAAGCTTGAGACTTGTACCGTAGGTGACACCATCGCGGAGGATGTAAGGCTTCTGTCGGAAGGCAAGCTTGACACGGCTACCACTGTAGAGTGGTGTGCTCTCATCAGTGATGATCGTGCCTTCAGTGTCCACCACGGGCGGCTTGGTCTCTTCATTCCAACTGAACTTAACTTTATACTGACCATCAGATACTTCCTCCCAAGGTTCAGGCTTCAATGTAGCACGCTTGGGATTCTTCAGTTTAGATTGTGCCCACTTGATAGAGTCTTCGCGATCCTCTTCAAGCTTCTCAACAATCTCTTTATCAACAATAGCAGACAACGAATAACCGAACTTACTCGGCTTCAGTACAGCCTGATAACCTTCAAGGACAACAGGCTCTTTAGTGACGTGGATGGTTTGTGCCATTAACAAAAAAAGTAGGTGGATTCAATCACGGATTCTGGTTCCAGATCTCCAATGATCGGTGGTTCAGACTCAGCTCCAATCTGTTGAGCAAAGTCTCGTAAGTAATCATGCTCTGCAAACAGGTGCATATATGTCTCACGTACAATCGTACTGAGTGTAGACATATCTGTAGCACGACACAATACTGAGTCGTGAATGAGAGCAATCGGTGCGTGAAAACGTAGTGTAGCTAAATGTAGCAGGCTAGCATCTAAACTGTGAATGAGGTTAGGTGCTGTTGCGTTCTTGTGATGTTGTTTATCTACTTGGTTAGTATCACCAGTAGCAACCTCAAGCTCACAACGACCAAGCAGCTGTAACTTAACTGTTACCTTCTGCTTCTTCATCAATCGTTGAGTAACAACAAAGCCAGACGGTGTTGTCCATGTTAGCTCTGTCTCACCACGATCAATAGCATTAGATACCTCCTCTTCAATCCAAGACATAACCTTCATGGGACCAGGTACGACAACCTTCATAGCATCCCTAACTGCGTTAACAGTTTTGGTTAGGTCATCCTTGTCAATCTCAACATCCTTGTCCTTCAGTGCGTCCTTGATATACCCACGATTGGAGTATGGTTTAGCATTGTAAGGGATGGTCATAACTACCCTTTTGACCACCTTTCTGTCCATGTAAGGTTGAATGGACTCAGGACAATTAGGCGTAGCGACCTCTGCAACGACCTTGTATGCATCCTGTGGCTTATCACCAGGTAGGACGTTCACAAGGCGTGCTGTAGACCTATCACGGGCTAATCCAGCAAGGATTTGTAGACCTGAGCACGTCGCATCAGTAGCGACAAACAATCCAGTGTGAGATCTAGTACAAGCTATCACACAAGCATAGTACTCCTCACAAGCAGCAAGGAATTGCCAAGGCTCATCAGCAGACTCCCAATCAGGAAGACACCCAATAGGATCTAAAGCTATGCGCTTGATGAATGTGATATTATCTTGTACCCATTCAAGACGCTCCCTCATTGGTGCTTTATCTAGCCCATAAGTAGTAGCTACCTGAAAGGCTAACCACTCCTCAGCTTCAGGTGTCATGAATGCTTCCTCATAAGACCTCAACAAACTCTTTCCAAAGTCTGTATCTTGAGGTGTAAGGAATGCAGGGATAGGATAAGCTCTACCTCTGTAGTCAAAAGACCACGGAATATAAAACTTCTCTTTATCCTTAAACCTTTTCACTGCTTCCATAGTCATTCTAGTACGACATGACTTACGGAACTCATGAGCTTGTTTATTTCTTACCTCAGCTGCCTCTCTCCTGTAACTCTTTCTTGACTCTGCATTCTCTGCAATGTCTACTGGTTTAGGAGGTAAAGCATACTCTACAATTGGTAAGAACTTCCCAACTGGTCTTCTTAACTCCTCTAACTTTTCCGCTACACTTACTATAAACTGGTTTAAACAGTAGGGAACCTTCTGAATCTTGTTCAGAAACTGGAGTGGTTTCTCCCCCTGTATACGTCCGCCATGTCCACGACGCACCAGATCATGCCCGTTCATGACTTCGTTTAGCAGGTACCCACCAGCTTGTACATTACTCCAATCATTAGGAGGTATAAGCATAGGCCATGCAAGTGGACTGAAGAGTTCAGCATTACGCATCAACTCATCTTTGATGTCCATAAATTTTGCAGTAGGGACAACGTATTGGACTGTTTTACGTCCCTCTCGCATGTTGAGCTTCTCGAACCAGCCGCTTGTCTGCATGATGCACTCAAGTAACCAGCCTCCAAGTTTAATACGATTAGCTCTGCCCCAACAATCCCATTTCTTAATGTCATTGCGATTCATTAATGTACGAACAACAGTTAGCTTCTGTTGTGTACCAATAGATTTATGCCAATAGCTTTCCTTGAGACTAGCTAACAAGCCAGGTGCTGTTGTCTCATAGTGACGCATCTGACACTCATCTTCAATGGCACTACCGATAGCATCGCAGACGTTTACAACTTGATTAGCTTTGTCTTTATATGAGAATACTTTATCAAAAGTAATCTTTAATGCAATGGTAGCAGATGCTAATACTTCAAGCTTAGATACATATGTTTTAATAACTTGGAATTGATGACCAGTACCACGCTTTAATCTGTCGTGTGTAGTGTCCTCAATGTATTGAACTAATACAGGTAATAGACTGTTGATAGATGCAGCACCGTAGACACTAGCAGATGCATAAGAACTGTTCTCTAGTTCTCGTGTGTTCTTGTGAAGCTTCTGTAGCCCGTATGAGATAGCCTCACGCTCAAATGCTATCTGTGCCTCAATCTCTGCCTGTGTAATCAATACAATCCTCCGCTGCGTCCTTGGAACTTTCGTGAATGTGAATACATTGTGCTAGCTCAGGGTAATCCTCAGCCAGTTCATAGTATTGATCAACCGAAATCAATGTCATCTTCTAAAACGTAGTTAGGTGAAATAAAATGGATAGCCTCATCAGTGCAGACAGTAAACTCTGCACCTTCGAACATTAATGCTTTGACTTTAGCCTCAGCTGCACTGCGTTTCTGATACGCAAACTCTTTGATCTTACCCTTTGGAGTAGTAGCTCGGATGATACAACAATGACTAGATGGTAACTCCCAGCCTGCTACCTTCCAACCCATAACTTCTTCAAATGTATGCTGATGAAACATACCATCAGGAGCATCTTTGTATTCTTGCCAGTTGTTAGGATAATACTTACCACTCATCTGCTTGCCTCACATTGATTAGTTCATCATCGCGTTCACGGGACAACTCTAATGCCATCCATGCTGCAGCTTCAGAGTCGGGTGCTAATAGATACATAGCACCTGAACGTAGGGTCACCTCGTATAGACGTGGTTGGGTCATAATTAGAACTTCTTAAGAATCTCAACAACCATAAGATTATCTGAATCATCACGATCCATCAAATCGATTGCACAGTTGTATGCAGCTGTTTCATCGCTGTAATACTCAACAACTTCGTGACCTTCAAGAACTGCGTACATTACTTAGTGGTGCGTTTACGTGTGGTACGGGTAGGAGTAGGCTCACTTGCTTCTGTAGCTACGTCCTTGGTAAGTGTAGCCATGTAGGCATCGTGAAACTCAGACTGTAACTCTTTGTACTGTTCGATTGTACTTGGTGTGCCACTTTTACCGTAATGGTAAAGCCATGATTCGACTGCGTTAAGTAACAGCCATTCGCGGGATCTAGTCATTGTCATTGTCGGTGAATGTGAAATACAAATCTACCTGCTCCCAGATAGAAGTGTGCAGTTTGTAAGTTACTTCATTCTTAGCACGCTCACTAAGCTCTACACTTTCGGTGCTGTTGAGTGCACGCTTAATCCCTTCCTCAATGCAAAGATCAAGGATGTGATAAATGTTAGGCTTCATTTGATTCGTTGTTCGTAACGTGTGACAGCAGTGTTAGCACGGCTATACACAGCTAACGTAGACAACAAGCCAACGCAGCCAATCACTGCTAGGATGATGTTAGTTTCAGTCATCAGAAGTACTCAGGATAGTATTGTGGGTTGTCCATAATCTCATGGACGTGATACTCAAGCTCTGATTCTTGAAACTCTCCAGACATAGCTAAGAGAGTCATCAGCTCTTCGAACTTCTGTTCTTCACTCATAGTCATCAACTCGTTGTACAAAGTAAACATCAAAGTTGGGATGAAGTTGTTTACATGTAGCCTCAGCTTGTGCAGCTGTGTCTTTCATGTACAACAACGAATCATTGCGCATCTGTTTGGTATCGTAACCAACGACACGCCAACACAATTCAGTAGTCATATGTGCGTCCTTGAAGTATAGAATGGATGGAGGTTTGAGTTAGTCAGTGTGCGCTAGCACGCACTAGGCTGCCTCTTCTTCCTCCATCATGTCAACAAGACGGCTGCAATACGCCTCAACAACAAACCAAACCATTCGGTTCTTTAGCCCTTGAATGCTATTCTCATTCGCGGCAAGATCAGAGAGGTAGTCATCACCAAGGATGTCAAAACATACATCCTCAATGTCATCCTCAAAGTCATCGAAGAACTCATTGGTTTGGTTGTAATAAATGAAGCCAGACACACCTCCACTGCATCCGTAGTTAGCAACATCGATGATCTCATCCTCATCGGTGAAACGATCAGCAAGAGCAGCAGTGAGACGCTCAGTGTAAAACAGCATTGTTTGTGAATGTGAAATGAATGAAGTGGAAGTGTGAAAGGTGTTAACGATTAGCCAACAACGGTGTAACGATTGCCCTTACAGAAGGCATTCACGAACTTACCAGCTGACTCATACTCACCAAAGAAGAAGTCAACAATAGCTTCTTGGTTAACGTTATCGTACAGGTAAGTTTTTGCGTTGTTGATGAACTGTACAATCACTTGGTTAGTAGCAGGATTGAGACTGATGCTACGGATGTTGGAGGATTGAAGGTTGGAAGGTTTGAAGAACATGTTAAAAAAAGTAAGTGGAAACGTAGCCTCAATGTGAGAGCTACAGAAAAGGCACGAATGCCCTTAGTGTAGCTGTCAACAAGTGTGCGTTAGTGTGCGTTAGCACGCACTAGCACGCACTCAGACAGCAGCAAGGTTATAACCGAACTGTTGCTTAACTCGTTGGTTGTTGATGATGTTATCGTTAACCCAGAAACCCAAGCTCATGTTAGGATTGAGCTGAAGGTTAAGGATAGCACGACGGCTAACGTTAGTGTAACGATACCAATGCCCATTGGCAAACTTGACGTTAACACGCCCAAGCAGTACATCAGTGACGATGTAGTCAATTGCAGAAGAAGTACGAGTGATGATCATGTGTGAATGTGAAATGAAGTGGAAATGATGTAGCATTGTGAGCTACAGAAAAGCTAACAAGTTAGCCTTAGTGTAACCTACAGCCAGTTGGTTAGAAAGTCATCAACGGTGAACTCATCGTCAGCATCGATCTCAGCAATAAGCTCATCGATAGACAATGAGTTGAGATAAGCTAGATGCTCATCGGATGTCATGTCAACATCAGGATCGAAGTCGTCATGAATAAGATAGTCATACTCACGTTGCAGTGCAGTGATGAGAGCTGAGCGGTTGTCTGTCATGATCTTAGTATGGCATGGATTGGCTGGAAAGTCAACCGGTAGTGGACAGCTTGTGAACTGGCTGGCTTCGTACTCAGCTTGCATCGTTGCGCATTCCTCATCTGTCATGCTTACAGCATAGCACACGTTGAGCTGGTTTGCAAGTGGTGTTGTGACACTACGTTGACTGGCACTCATAACTCGTGATACACCTGTACTTCTGATACAAGAATACCATTTAGCTTTGCTGGCTTGTTACGCTTAGCTTTGGGCACGCAATCACACCACATAAGTGTACGCATTGGCTTGCTGTTAAGTGTGAACGTAACGTCTTTGAGTTTAGTCTTCATTCAGTGAACCTCAGCAATAACATCGATGATCATGTTTGGAAAGTGTGTATGAATATGATTCACACAATCCTCAATATCAATACAATCTTCAATTGTGACAAAGGTGAATCTACCTCTGTTGTCTGCATCCTCAAGCGTTACCCTGAATGTCATCTGTTGTCTTTCTCAGCTACATACGTAGCATAGCACTGCGCTTAGCCGTTGTCAGCATGTAGTGGACAGTTTGGCAAGTGGAAGGCAAGACAGATCTTTTGGTATTCTTAAGCATTCGTATCAGCATTTGCTAACAATACGTATTCGTATCGCTAACACTTACTCACACTGAGAATCATTCTTTCCCGCTCGCTTCGCTCGCTCCCCAAGCGCACATGATTTGGCTGTGATAATCATTATCAACACGGGATTAAGGAAGCGAGGCGTAGCCGAGCGGCACTCATCAGTATTTCTGATGGGGGCATGGGGGTTTTATGAGTATTCTTTATATGATATAAGGGTTCAGAAATTTCTGTCAAAAATTAAAGACCCCTCCACAAGCCTCTTTAACGCCCCTTTGGCTCTTCAGTGGTGTCAATATACCAAGCAGAGGTAATACGCATCTCAGGGAGCCTTGTAGAGGTCTCTGACGGCTTTTCTGTGTAGACAAAAGACGGAGGATTAGGAGGTTGGAGCGTTTCCCACTCCTTAATCGCTTCATTAAGCTCTACACGGACCCGATTATCGATTAATTTCTCTTCAACCCACACCAAAAGACCAAGAAGGAGATAGTCTACCCAAACTACCCCCGTTTTTAGTGCCTTATAGAGAGCTTTGAACTCGTTTAACTTTAGAGTAGTCTTCATCATTCATCTCTAACCAACCAGTATTTAGTTCATTCCAGAAAGCGCGTTGAAAGATCAGACCAAAGCAGGGATCATCAAATTCAAGTCTAAATATAGTAGCACTATAAAGGTTATGAGAAAACAATTGCCACACTTCAATCATAATTCCACATCGCGTTACATACGTTAGGAAGGAATTGATAGAGAATGTCTTGGATTTGAGCAGCTATCTGTGCGTGTTCCCGTTGAGTACCGTTAGAGGTACGGAGATCACAGTAATGCAACCAAGACCTAATGGTACCATTCATGTATAGTTTAGTTGGTGCTGCCATTGGTAACACCTCTCTTGCACACTCCTTAGCTACTCCAGCTTCTACTAACTCCTTATAAAGACCGTAACAATCGGAGTAAAGGCTACCAATACGGAATTGGAAGTTCTTCTTTAGTACTTCATCTAGGTCATCAATACTATTCTGTCTATTCTTAGTATCTTGTCTACGTAGCTGCGGGATAGCGGCTTGTTTCTCCACCTTAGCGTACCTTTGACTGAACTCTTGAAAAGAGAAGGAACGGTGACGAAGGATCTGTGCAGCTATAGACCGTGTTGTCTCTATACTTACACACATGTTTACCATCTCAAAGGGGGACCAATGTTGATGATCAATTAGATATTTAATTAGTTTAGCACTTGTCTGAGTGTTGTTTTGATTAGCTGGGTTAGAGACCCTAGCCATGTAACTAATTAGATCTTCAGCATCAGGAGTGATGTGTATAAGTTGAACGCAGTGAAACGGTGGGGTGGCGGAATGGATCATTAGTGGTGGTCGTTTTGGTAGATAGAAGAAGCAGTGATATCATCCCATGCTGTAGGGATATAACGATTACGAGTACTTACCCGATATTCAGAATCGTAGTAATTATTAGCTACACGTACTTGCTTACGTTCATTGGTAGTTTTAGGATTACGAAATTGATTACGTAAAGGTTGTTTACGATGTGTTCTACTCATTACGCATACAGTAGTATAAGTAGTGACGGGATTCAGAAGGATGGAGAGAATCAGTACTCACTAGATTCATGTAAGTAGAGTAGATGAATGAACTAAGAGGGAGATGTTTGTCTTTGGAGTCTTTGTTCCCTCACTGTTCATTAGTAAGTAAAAAAGGGGAATGAGAGCTTGTCTCGAATTCCCCCCTTTCCCGTTTGGGGTCCACCCTTCCCCTCCCGGTTATACGTCCGCCATGTGCAAAAAACCAGTCATACCAAGGGAGTTGGATGCCTTAAAATTGTGTTAAATTTACACATTATAGTGTCTTATACCCAGGTAGGTACACTAGATGTAGTGGTCCCTCTAGCTTCTCTTTTTTGGGCTAAGGACATACCAAGTACTATATGGTTTGTCTCACTTTGAGGGTCATCCATAAAGGCTTCTAACATATCATTCCACTCTTCACGTTTACGTAATTTAATCTCTTCTTGAGCGGAGATAGCAAGAGCATCTGTGAAATACTTAACGCCTTGAGCTAGACAATCAAGTCTGTCGTCGTGTTTGACCGCCCCTTTTTCCCGGCACATCCTAGACATCTGATAGAACAGCATGTATAAGAGACGCTCCTCGGGTGCGGCTTCCTTATTCGAGTTGTAGTCCCATTCCACCACAGACCTATTAACAACAAGGCGATGTTGATTAAGGACAGGCTCAAGGGTATCAATAATACGGTCTTCTTTTCGGACATTAGCACGCACCTCTTCAATGTCAATAGCTTGTTTAGTTTGTTGGAGGTGTTTACGAAACAGTTCTGCTACGATACCATCACCAAAGTTAGTTTCAATAACAAGTTTAGTAACGTCATACTTCTTACAACCTTTTAGAATATCCAGAAGTGTCTTGTCTGAGTATCCATCTCTGTAAGCACGCATCTCATGCAAGTACAAGAAACCGTTTCGTTGGGAGATAAAAGCTGCTGCTGTCTCATCTGTTCCTCTACCCGAAGGATCAATGCTGCATATTGTTTCGGTGTAGGAGCTCCAGTCACCTTGGAGCTGCATTGGAGAGTAGAAATAATCCCCAGGTAATCCAACAGTTGGTAGGTCTTTGATGACGTTTTGTGGATCGGAGCACCAAACGACGGATTCGGGAGCAGTAGAGGGGTTAACGCTAGTGATAATGAGATCAGAGCATTTAAGGGGGAATTTTTGAGCATCACTAAGGGAGGTATCAAGCATGAACTGAAGCATGAAGTTACTCCTACCCATGGAGGCTTCACGTTCAATTAGGTCTTCGTTATCAAAACGATCAGGGTCAGTAACACCCCAAGGGTCAGCACCACCGTCAATATCTTCAACAAGTTGAGGTGCAAGGAGACCTTCGTATTGACTTACTTTACGAGGGTAACGAGCTGGCCAAACGAACGGTTTATAGTTACGTTCAGCCAGTTTACGGTAAATAGTAAAGGTAGTCTGAGGTGTACCAAGGTACATAATACGTGAGTCATTCTTAGGAGTAAGGATAGACTCAGCTTCTGTACAAAGTTGAAGTAGTTTTTCTCTCATGAACTCTGTCATGGAGTTACCGGGTACTTCAATATCGTCTAGAATCATCAGGTCAGCACGACTACCAGTTAGCTGACCCGTGATACCAACACTCTTTACGGATGGTGCTTGGTGAGGAGGACACTTAATATCGAAGCTAATACGAGACCAACGAGCAGAGTCGTCACTAGGTTGCATATGTTTCAACCACGGTGTCTCCATGATTAGCTTCTGTAGGAAGATAGACATGTTATCAGCACGCTCCTTTGAAGCGGAGATAATCATGATCTTCTTTTCGTTGTCTTTAAAAAGTGTCCAAAGAACAAAAGCTCCTGTAATCCACGATTTACCTACCCCTCGAAACGCTTGGATCTGTAAACGCTTAGGACCGTATTGTAAATAGTCAGCGATAGCGTATTGAGCACGGGTAGGATGAGGTAGATCTAGCTGTGCCCAAAGAGCTTGTAGGAAAAGTTTAAAGTCATCCTTTAACAGTTTTAATGTATTCATCGTTTCTCCAAGTTTTAGGTCCGTTAGGTTGGTCTGGTAGATGTTGTCTTACGGTAAACCCAGTTCTATCATCTACAAACAGGTGATGTGCTCTAAGGGATTCGTATTGAATATCAAACCATCGATTAGGTTTTAGCGTCCGCTTTAACATATCGATGTATTCATAACAGTGTTTAACGTAAGATGGGTAAAAATTAGGATCAGTTACGTAATCCTTATACCATTG
>OCRE01000027.1_pt1 | contig 14014 bp, 14 predicted proteins | sample 1494271 | NCBI WGS metagenome assembly OCRE01 (sample SAMEA3275604, study PRJEB22092) | marine metagenome | biome: Marine near barrier island; feature: Surface water influenced by Mississippi River output; material: Seawater | collected 2014-06-21T14:00:00+00 | depth 0 m | reverse complement strand
CATTTTGGCAAACGTGGACTTCATGCTTGGCATTCATCGAACCGACCCCGACGCTCTCAGCTGCCACGTCGAGGTGGTGAAGCAGAAGGACGGCGACAAGGTGATGCCGCAGCTGTTCGAAATGTCGCGGCATGTCGTCGGGCATGACGACGACAACGAAGAGATTGCAAGCCTGGTGGCGGGCTGGCACGACATGGTGGGCAGCGTTATTGCCACCGCAGGCGCCAGGCTCACAGCACATGAACAAACCATCATGCAGGCGTTTGGCGAACTGACAGAAAACTTTGAGTCTACGTTGCGCCAAGCGCTGTACGACGCGATGGGCGAGGCCAAGCCTGACGCGAAGCGGAAAGGCTGGGGCCGAGCGATGGAGAGCCTGCAAAAGAAGCGACTGATCGAGCAAACGGCCAAAGGTGTTTGGGGAAAAGTGAGTGCGAGTGAGAATGCTCAAGCGTGACGAAAGCGTGACTGTCACGCGTGACAGGTTTTAGGCATATGTCCCGATTCGTTGCATCCAAATCAACAAACCGTGACGAAAGCGTGACACACCCCTTAGGGGTGTCACGTTGTCACGCTTTGGATGTCCCGGTCTGTCCTTTGTCACGGTAAGGAGAAAAGAAATGGCGAAAGAGCGAGTCAGTGGTGTGCCGTACTCAGTGGATCTTGCCGAGCATGTGGTCGGCTGGGGAGACGGGGCTGCGAAGTGGCAAGTGTTTGCTAGTGGAATTGCTATCGGCATTACTCTGGCCGCGATTGCCGTGGGCGTCGTGCATCGACTGCACAGCGAACCGGCGACTGTGCCTCGCCAGCCGGCAGCTGCTGAGATCGTGGACGCGTACAAGCGAGGCATTGCAGATGCATTGCAGACGGCCGAGCCAAGCTGGGCGCTTGAGCAGTCATGCCTGACGCTGTGGGCAAATACGCAGCCAACGGCAGACCGTTGATTAAATCGCAAGCATGTGCTGAAATCTCGAAAATGGAAAACTTGAAAACAACAACCGATAAGCAAAGAAGGAAGTATGGATTCCAGCCGGGGGTCTCGGGCAACCCGGCCGGCCGCCGGAAGGGAAAGCCAAACAAGATTACCCGCACCATCAAAGCATCAACGCTGGAGGCGTTTGAAGAGCTTGGTGGCGTTCAGTGGTTGGTCCAGATGGGTCGGGGTACCAGCGACGACAGGCGGGCCTTCATGGGCCTCCTGGCCCGCATCCTGCCGGCCGAGATAAATGCCAACGTGCAGGGCGGCGTGACCATCACCTTAAACTGGCTCGACAGCAGGAAGATCGGCACATCCACGGCACAGCTGGAACACAACGCCTCGCAAGTCATTGATCTAGCTACAGATAATGATGGGGTGTACAAGATTATGAATCCGAGCCAGGACGACGAGGGCATTGAAGACCACCGGGAGGGGCTGGACTGAGGCACGGCCCGACCCCCTACCCCCGTCGCGGCCGGGGGCGGGGCTACCGCTAATTTTGGACCCATCCCCCCCATCCACCGCTTCGATTTGAAGCCAATTGAGGAAAACGCAACATGACAGAAAAATCCGCACTCGACTACCAGATTGGCGGCGATCATTACAAAGACATGGCGATTCAGCCGGTTGTTTTTATTCACGCCAACAAGTTACCGTTTTTAGATGGCGACATTGTGAAGCGCATTTGCCGGTGGCGTAAAAAAGAAAACGGCATTTTGGATTTGGAAAAAATAAAGCAGGAATGTGACCTTCTCATTGAGCTAGAAAAGCTCAAATGAATCTTCAAGAGTATGTGCCGCGTGGCGTCTTTATGCCGCTGCACAACCGGGACAAGCGCTGGGCGGTGGTCATTGCTCATCGCCGCGCAGGCAAGACGGTGGCGATGTGTGCTGACTTAGTGATCGGTGCGTTGGAGACGGCGCTACCCCGGCCGCAGTTTGCTTACCTGGCGCCGTACCGCGACCAGGCGAAGAAAGTGGCGTGGACTTACCTCAAAGAGTTGACTAAGCCTTTTTGGTCCAAGCCGCCCAACGAGAGCGAACTGATTATTTTTCTTCACAACGGCCACGGCAACGAGTCGCGGATTTTTGTGGGGGGTGCTGACCACTACGACAGCTACCGCGGCATGTACTTCGACGGGATCGTGTGTGACGAGACAGGCCAGATCAGGCCGACCGCTTGGTATTCGGTTTTGCGGCCGGCGCTTTCGGACAGAAAGGGCTGGGCGATATTTGCCGGGACGCCCGCCGGAAAAAATTTTTTTTGGCAGATGAGGGAAGAAGCAAGGCTTAACCCGGCCACGCATTTGCTGATTGAGTTGCCCGCCAGCATGACCGGCATTCTTGACCCTGACGAACTGAGGGATGCCAAAGCTCAAATGACCGAAGAAAGCTATTTGGTCGAGTATGAGTGTTCTTTTGACGCGTCGATACCTGGCGCCTACTTCGCCAGGCAGATTGGCGAGGCGTATGAGCAGGGCCGGGTGGGTGCGTTTGAGGTGGACGAGGAGCAGCCGGTGGATTTGGTTGCCGACTTGGGCTACACCGACAGTTGCAGCTGGTGGGCCTGGCAGACCTCGCCTGACGGCTACCGCGTTGTTGATTTTTACGAGGCCGACAGTCAACCCATTCAGCACTACATCGATTGGGTGAAGGCGCGGCCGTACAAGGTCGGCGCCATTTACCTTCCGCACGACGCCAAGGCGAAGAGTTTGCAGACGGGCAAGTCGATCATTGAGCAGTTCCTGGCGGCAGGCATCAGGCCGCGCCTGGTTCCAGAAATGAGTCTGCAGGACGGCATTGAGGCGGCGAGGATTGTCATCCCGAAGTGCTATTTTAACGAAGGCCCAACGTATGAGGGTCTTGAGCATTTGCGGGCGTACATGCGCGAGTGGGACGAGAGGACGCAGACCTTTCGCAACCGACCCAAGCACGACCAGCACAGCCACGCCTCGGATGCGTTTCGCTATTTGGCGCTGTCGGCTAAACCAATTGCTAGTCAAAAGTCAAGCATTGGGGATAAAATCTCAATGGGTGGCGAAAAAGGCAATTCATACGCCTTTGCGCTGGACGACATTTGGGATTGCCGGTCGAAGGCCGGCGTAAGGATCGGATAGTGGAAACACGCAATCGGGCCGACAGCATCAACGATTTTGAAGACTCGCCAATCGGGATGCAGGAGCGCTGGGCGATGGAGATTGAGGCATCGACCAAGGCGCTGGAAAAATTTCATCAAGACGCCAAAAGAATTAACCGGCGCTACTTGGACAAGCGTGACGACTACGGCAAGGAAGAGTCGAAAGTCAATTTGTTTTGGTCCACCACCAAGGTCTTATTGTCGATGCTCTACGCCAGGCCGCCAAAGGCCGACGTTGGGCGTGCGTTCATGGACAGCGAAGACGACCAAGCCCGCGTGGCAGGCGTCATCATGCAGAGAATTTTGAACAGAGGGTTTGACGACAACGTCAGCAAGTTTGATGCAGTTGTTCGGCAGGGCATTGAAGACAACCTGACTGTGGGGCTGGGTCAGATTTGGGCGCGGTACGAAGTTGAGACGCAGACCGAGATGACCGAGCCTGTCCTTGATCCTATGACGGGAATTGAGGTTGAGCCTGCGCAAGAGTACGAACGCATCGTGGACGAAGACGCGCCCGTGGACTACGTTCATTGGGGTGATTTTTTCTGGTCGCCTGCGAGAACGTGGGAAGAAGTGCGTTGGGTGGCGCGACGCGTCTACATGACAAAGGACAAGCTCAACGCCCGGTTTGGCGAAGAGATTGCCAGCACCATTCCGCTGATTCAGCAGACCAAGAACGACGGCAACGAAGAACCGCTCAAGCACGACCCTTGGGGCCACGCGCAGATTTATGAAATCTGGTGCAAGGACTCCAAGAAAGTTTACTGGTATGCCAAAGGGGCGCCGGCAATCCTCGACTACAAGGACGACCCGCTCGACCTTGACAGTTTCTTTCCTTGCCCCAAGCCTTTGGCATCAAACGTCACGACCGAAGAATTCATGCCACGCGCAGACTACATTTTTGCGCAGGACCAGTTCTCAGAGCTTGACGAAATTAATACGCGCATTCACTGGTTGACCCGCGCCGCCAAGGTGATTGGCGTGTACGACAAAGCGGCCGACGGTGTGCAGCGAATGTTTAACCAGGCCAGCGAAAATCAACTGATCCCGGTAGACAACTGGGCGATGTTTGCCGAGCGAGGCGGGATTAAAGGCACGGTGGATTGGATGCCGATTGATGCCGTCGTGGGCGCCATTGATAGGTTGAGGCAGTACCGTCAAGACAAGACGATGCAGATTTATGAAGTGCTTGGCGTGTCGGACATTATGCGTGGCGCAAGCCGCGCCAGCGAGACGGCCACGGCGCAGCAGATCAAGGCGCAGTTTGGTTCGACGCGTGTGCAGCTGATGCAGTTCTATATTGCCGACTGGATAAGCCAGGCGCTGCGGATTAAAGCAGAAATCATCTGCAAGCACTGGCAGCCCGAGACAATGGTTCGGCGCTCCAACATCGACCGCACGCCAGACGCGCAGTACGCAATGCCGGCTATACAGTTGCTGAAGGACGAGGCGCTTGCGCAGTACCGCATCAACATCGAGGCCGACTCAATGGCCGCGTTGGACTGGGCGGCAGAGCGCGACGCGGCTGTGCAATTCATGGCTGGGCTTGGCGCGTTTATTAGCCAGGTGAGTCCAATGGTGCAGGCTACGCCCGAGGCCGGGCCGTATCTTTTGCGAATGCTTCAGTGGGGCATCAGCAAGTTTCGCGTCGCCAAAGAAATCGAAGGCGTGCTGGATCAGGCGATTGCAGCCATGCAGCAAAAAGCGCAGCAACCGCGCCAGCCCAGTCCGGCGGCCGAGGCACAAGTTGCCGAGAAACAGGCCGGGGCGCTGGAGCGCAGGGCCAAGGCAGCCAAGGCGCTCACCGACGCAGCCGTGTCAGCTGCCCAAGTTGGAATGCAGCCGGCAATCCCGCCCGAGATGGTTCTGCAGGCAGCAAACCCGCAGCCTGCGCCCACCGCTGGCCCTCAAGGGCCGGCAATGCTAAGAATGCCTCAGATGCCTCAGATGCCTCCAGGCCAAGCGCCACAAATGGCAGGAATGCCTGGGCCACAAGGCGTGCCAGGTCAACCTGTCATGCCGAGACCGGGTGGGCAAGTCATGCAGCCCAATACACAGCTGCCACCCATTCGTCCACCAATGCAGTGAGGTAACCATGAACATGTCCGACATTGTTGAGGAGTTGAGAAACCGGGCCAAAAAGATGGTTTCTTTGGACGAACCCAAAGACGCCGACTTGGTCGATGTGTCGCAAGACATTGGTTACAGTTTTCTGCCTGGAATTGGGAGCGCCATTGCTGCGCGTGATTACGAACGCGCTCGGCGCGAAGACGACCCGCTCGGGATGGTGCTATCGGGCGCCGGGATGATTCCTGTAGTTGGCGGTGTGCCTTTGATGGTGAACCGCGCAAGAAAAGCAACCAAAGGCGCTAAGAAGGCGGTCGGTACTGTCTTTGATAACGTCACCGATTACAACCAGGCCATGTCAATGGCGCTGCGCGGCGACCACTTGAAAAGGACGCCGACCGGGAAATACGTTGGCGCTCCCGAAGACGTGGACAGTCCACAAAAGCTTTCGCGTAACCGGCAGAACGCTTTGCGAAAAGTGGAACAAGGTTCGTTCAATGCTAACTGGTACGACCGCGCTCGGGACGCAGCCAGTGACGTGTCGGGTTATGCGCCAGGCACGTCGGCGGCAACGCCAGACGGCCAAATGGCAAGCTTGTTTGCGCGAGGCGGTGCAGCTTACAGCCCGCAGGCTACGCCCGAGGTTGAGATCGGCGCGTTAGTTCGGCAGCACAACGCCAAGGTTTTGCGTGGCGAGGACGTAACGCCAAGAACAGGCGCACAGGCTCGGAATGTTGCCCAGGCGTACACGCCTAACGCGCAGGGCGGGTTTGACATTGACCCGTCAGTGGTCAGGCTAGGAAAAAAGACGGCGCCGTATGCAGATGCCAAAGACCCTACCGTGCCGGCCAGCCAGCTTTACAAAACGGCAAACGACATTTGGCACGGCCGAGTGATGGGCTACGGCGACAATTTTTCGCGAGGCTTTACGCCGCAAGAGCATGGCTTTTTGACGGGCGAAAATCTGGTTCTGGCAAACGAAGCACAGCGGCGCGGTTTTGGCGCAGGCGTCTTACCGCAAGGTTACCAATGGAATCCGCGCTCGGCACAGGCAGCAACCTGGGGCGCCCAGCGCTTGTCGAAGTACGAGAAGGAATATGCCAACAATGTAAAAAAGGCGCTGCGTGCGAAGAAGAAGCCGCCTGCTGCGCCAGAGCGTGACGAGTTAATTGCAAGGGCAAGTTACGGCATTGACAGCGCGGTGCCGCGTTACATGGCGAACGATACGTTTGAGTTCGTTACGGGCCAAAACACCGGCCACCTTGCCGGTCTTAATCAAGCTGACGACGCAACAAGGCTTGGCTACACCAACGAAATGGGCAAGGCGTATTTTGGTGATAACAAACGCGACCCTATCTACGACGCGTTTCAGATGTACCAGCGCCAGCCGTTGGAAACTGAAGGCAAGTACATGAACAGCGCGGGTGTGGTCGAGACAAACCCAGGCTTTACCTCGCGCCCGCTGGTTGGCGTTCGCAACTCCGACTTAGGCGTTACTGCTAGTGGCAAAAAGCGCACCGGCGGGGCAGAGATTGTTCCAGAAGACGAGAACGCGATGAGGTATGCCGGGCAGCTGCGCGGATTGCTGACTGCGCAAGAAGGCACGGGTCGAAACAAATTCACGCCAGCCAATAGCTCGATGAAGGCCACCGAAAAAACCGGCCTGATGTACCAGGGCGCCGATCTTGAAGACGCCAGGAAAGCTTACGAGTCGGCCGGCCTCGATGTGGTGCAAGTGGGCGACCGTTTGCACATTGGCAAGTTCCCCGACGACAACGGCGTTCCCATTCTTGATGGAAAAGAGATTCAAAAACTTGCCAAAGGCGTAGACAGCAATTTAAAAGGCACTGCTATAGCTGGCCGTTGGGAAACAGGGCTTGAAATGGTCCCGTGGACTGCTGAACAAGGCACCGGCGAAACAACTCGGCAAGTGATTGAGCGCCTGGTTAACGACCCGCAGTATCAGGTCTTAAATGCTGCGCAACGCATTGACGCTGGCCCCCTGCCCAAGGTGGCTGCGGTGATGAACGACATTGATTCGGCGCTGGCAAAGAAAACTGGGATGCCGCTGCGCGAAGACTTAATGAAGCTTCGCGAGATGCTATCCCAGGTTGGTTTGCAAGGCGTCATCGATTACGTCAAGAAGACTGGTGGGGCGGGTCTTCCTGTTCTCGCACTTGTACCGTCACTTTCTTACCTTGCAGCACAGCAAGACGGTCTTGAAAACTAATCGATGGGCCTGCTTCGTCTTTGTACTTGTGCCAAAAGACAGCTGCCTGGCCGGCTGTCAGGTACGAGTAGCGCTTAATTGTTGAATTGGCTTTTTGTTTAGGCATTTTGATTCCCCTTTCAATTGTTGAGGATAGCACAACATGGCAGGAAAAAGACGATTTGTTCAAATTGACGGCAAATTAATTGAAATAACGAATCAAGACCTTGAACCAAGCCGGGCGGGTGACGCAGCGCTATGGAACGACCGCAGCTACGAAGGCTTACAAGCAACCGACGGCACCGACATAAGCAGCCGATCTAAGCAACGCGCTTACATGCGGGCGCACGGCCTGACCACAGCCGACGATTTTAAAGACTCCTGGGCCAACGCCAAAAAGGCCCGCGAGCATTACATGCAGGCCGGCGGGACGATCCGACGGTCTGACATAGAGCGAGCAATCGCCAAATTTCAACGATAAGGAAAAACGACATGGAAGAACCCACCACGATCCGCGACGCCCTAGAGTCGGCTTACGACTCGGCTGCCGAGTCTCCTGCGCAGGATGAAGTATCAACTCAGGTGTCCCCTCCTTCGCCTGAGAAATCACACGACGAACGGCCTGCGCAGGAGGCACTTTTTGAGGAAACCGCGCAAGAGGTTAAGCCGCGTGACGAGCGAGGCAAATTCAAGACAAAAGCAAAAGATGCCGAAGGCATTCAGCCGGGGCCGAAGTCTGAGCCACCAAAACCGGCCGAAGAAATTGAAGCGCCCCAGGCAGCGCCTTCAGTCAAGGCGCCTGCGTCCTGGCGGCCAGAGATTCGAGAGCATTGGTCTGGCCTGCCCGATTCAGTTAAGGCCGAAGTCGTTCGGCGTGAACAAGAGGTGCAGAAGACCCTGCAAGAAACGTCGGAAGCTCGGAAGTTTTCCGACGCGGTCATGCGCACAGTAGCGCCTTACGAGGCTTTCATTCGCGCCGAGAACAGCAACCCTCTCCAGGCGATTGACAATTTAATGGCGACGGCCGCCAGGCTCAGAACGGGGTCGGCTCCAGAGATCGCGCAGCTAATTACCCAGCTTGTGACCCAGCACGGGGTCGGGCGTTTTGGCGAGAACTTTGTCAATATTCTGGACCAGACCTTGGCCGGTCAGACGCCGCAGAACACTGGCGACATGGCTGTTCAGTCGGCCGTGCAGCGCGAACTGGCACCCATGAAGCAAATGATGAGTCAGTGGCAGCAGGCCATGCAGACTCAACAAATGCAGGCCCAGCAAAGCGCTACGTCCGAGGTCAACAATTTTTTGTCGCAGGCTGAGTTTGGCGAAGACTTGCGCGAGGACATGGCCGACATTCTTGAGGTTGCGCAACGACGCGGCCACAACATGACTATTCAAGAAGCCTACGCCAGAGCAGCTTCGATCCATCCAGAAATCTCAAAGGTCTTGCTGCAGCGGCAGCGCAACCAGACGGCCGCGCAACAAAACGGGGTTGCGCAAAAAGCCAAGGTGGCTGCCAGCAGTGTCTCGGGCGGCCCAGCGATCAGCGCCCCTAACGCGCCCACGGGCGACATTCGCACGGCCATTGAAGCAGCTATTGCAATGAACTCAAGGTAATGGCAAAATCCCAACATGGTCAGATGTTTTGACCTTGTTGGTGTGCCAAAGCACCACAGCCACCGGCTCCCAGGACCGCATTGACGGCCACCTGTGCGACAAACGGACTGAAACGGTTCGCGTAGGCCACTGAAACTGGCGGGGTTTTTAACCTCAATATCCATTTTTCTGTGGGAGTTTTGACATGGCTTTTCCTAACGTCTCTGATATCGTCGCGACGACGATTCAGTCACGCACCCGGCAAATTGCCGACAACGTGACGAAAAACAACGCCCTGCTGGCGAAGCTTAACCAGCGTGGGAATATCAAAACCTTCTCTGGTGGTAACGTCATTCTGGAAGAGTTGAGCTTTGCTGAAAACGGCAACGCTGGATTTTATTCTGGCTATGACCTTCTGCCCGTGGCTGCGCAGGACGTGATCTCTGCCGCCGAGTTCAACATCAAGCAGCTTGCCTGCCCGGTCGTTATGAGCGGCTTGGAGATGCTCCAGAACTCTGGCAAAGAGGCTTTCATCGATCTGCTTGAGTCACGCATCAATGTTGCTGAAGCCACGATGGCGAACAAGCTTGCCGAGTCTGTTTACTCAGACGGCACGGGTTCGTCAGGTAAAGAAGTGACGGGACTTGATGCTGCCGTTCCTGCCGATCCCACGACCGGCACCTACGGCGCCATTGACCGCGCTTCCTACAGCTTCTGGCGCTCCAAGCTCTATGACTTCAGTGTGGCAGCTGTCACGCCGTCGTCTAGCACCATTCAAGCTGCGCTGAATTCGCTTTGGTCCAGCCTGGTGCGCGGCTCAGATCGTCCCGACATGGTCGTTCTTGATAACACCTACTGGTCCTACTTCACCGCGTCGCTTCAAGCGCAGCAAAGGTTTACCGATCCTTCGACCGGCAACCTTGGCTTCCCAACCTTGAAGTTTATGGATGCTGACGTAGTTCTTGACGGTGGTATTGGTGGCTACTGCCCGGCTTCGACCGGGTTCATGTTGAACACCAAGTACATCAAGATGCGTCCTCACCGCGACCGCAACATGGTCAGTCTTTCGCCCAACCGTCGCTACGCGATTAACCAAGATGCCGAAGTTCAAATCTTGGCTTGGGCTGGAAACCTGACAAGTAACGGTGCGCAGTTCCAGGGTCGTATTCAGAACTAAGTTGTTCCCCGTGGTGGGGGTTCTTTGCCTTGACGGGCAGAACCCCTGCCTTTCAAGGCTTTTTTTGCTGGAGGTTTGAGATGGCCGCAACCTTTTCAAGTGCAGTAAGCGCCACAGCCCCCGCCATTGTCGATACGAACGCGTCTCAGGACACGGGCGCTGCGACACAGGGCATTGGCTTGGTGCCAGCCGACGAAGCAAGCATCAGCGGTTCGCGTATTGGTGGTGCGCCAGGCACCGACCTAAAAGGCGAAACGGGTGATGGCGTCGGCGTCTAAAGAAATGCGTGTACATTCCCGTCGTCTTTTTTTGCTTGATGGACGGGAATTGCGCGTTCTGGACCAGAGACGTTTTCGACGACGAGCAGCGATGCAAAATCGTCGCAGCGTCTGTGGCTCAAAAACTGGAGGCTACTGCGACCGTCACGGTCGCAAAAGCATCCTGCTTGCAAATCAAAAAAATTAATTTCACAAAGGAAAACCTATGATCGCCACCACGCCAACCGACTGGTCTGCCGTACCCGACGCCCCAGGTCTTGATGAAGCACGTTTCTCGGGCGATAGTCGTCTTTACGTTGAGTTTTCACGCAAGCCTGTCCTTCAAGAAGGTGCAAGCCGCGATGCAGGCCGCGCCATCTACAAGGAGATGGACTACATCAAGATCATTGTTCCTGGCGACCGACAGTCGGTCGTTGAGCGTCCTGTCAACGCAATTGACAAGCAGCGCTTTGCTGACCGCTATGCCAAGTGGCAGGCAGGCCAGGGCAACGTCATTGAAGGCACGCCGATTTCCAGCTTGCCGTCAATGAACCAGGCCAAGGTTGAGGAATACAAATTTTTTGGCGTCCACACCGTTGAGCAGCTGGCCGTCGCCAGCGACACAGTGGGCGAAAAGTTCATGGGCTTTCAAGACGACAAGCGCCGTGCGCTTGCGTTCTTAGAAATTGCAAAAGGCAACGCCCCAATCGAAAAGATGAACGAAGAGCTTGCCAAGCGCGACGAGCAGATTGACGAACTGCGCAGCCAGTTGGCCGCGCTTACTGAAGCTGCCCAACGCAAGAAGCCCAAGCAAGAGGCAGCGACCTCGGAATAAGGAAATGAAATGGCCTTCCAGCTTGTAAACGATTCGACGCTGTCAGCGATTGTTCAGAATGTTGCCACGCTGGTAGGCTTTCCTTCCCCGACAGACCCTGCCGGGGATACAGACCCTGCCGTGCAGCAGATGGTGCAGGCAGTCAACGTGGCCGGCATGGATTTGCTGGCGATGAACGACTGGCAAGAGCTAACCAAAACCTACACCATCACTATTCAATCGGACTTCAGCGGGCAAGCTGAAAAGGCGTTTGATTTGCCCGAGGATTATTACAAGTTCATTGATCAGACGCAGTGGGATAGCACCACGCAGTTTCCTGCGATTGGTCCGATTTCGCCGCAGATGTGGCAGCAGTTGCAGATTCGCAATTTGGATGTGACGTTGTCGTTTTACTGGCAAGTGCGAGACAACCAGCTTTACATGCTGACGCCGCCAGACGACGCGCAGACGCTGTCGTTCTTCTATCAGAGCTTGGCCTGGGTGCAGGACCAAGACGACAGCACTCTGTACAAGAATCGCACAACTAAGAACGGCGACACAATTCTTTTAGATTCCAACCTGATTACGCAGTTCAGCCGCGTGAAGTGGCTGGAGATGAAGGGCTTGGATAGTGCTGCCGCGATGCGCGACTTCCAAGTGGCTTACGAGAATCGTAAGGGAAATGACAAAGGCGCCCAAGTGCTAACAATGGCGCGGTCCTACATGTTCCCTTACCTCCAGCCTTACACTTCTACGCCTGACACGGGGTATGGAGTTTAACTATGCCGCTGCGTAGCCTTGCCCCTTTCAAAGTTCCTCGACGGGCTGCTGCTGCGCAAGTCTCGCAAGTGTTTAATGTGCCTGCGCCGGTTGGCGGTCTGAATTACCGCGATCCGATTGCTGCTATGCAGCCCACTGACGCGTTGACGTTAACGAATTTCATTCCGAAGCAGCAAGGCGTTGAATTGCGCAAGGGTTGGAAAATTAACACCGAGACGATTAATTATTCGGTTGAGTCTATTTTTTCGTTTAAGTCGCCGGGCCAGACCAAAATTTTTGCGGCTGCCAATGGTGACATTTATGACGTAACAACCGACCCGGCAACGGTCGCTGTGTCCACTACGGGTAGTACCGACGACGAGTGGCACACGACTATGTTTTCAACGCCAGCCGACAATTTTCTTTTGGCCGTGTCGCCAGGTGCAGGCTATTGGACCTATGACACGACCAGTGGCTGGGTTCAGCGCAGCGTGACGGGATTGCCCTCAGATGTTGAGACGGTAGCCGTTTGGAAGCAGCGCGTTTGGTTCACTGCAAAAGACGACCAGAACGTCTATTACCTCGACACAGTTAACGCTATTACAGGCACTGCAACGTCGTTTCCAATGGGTTCGTTGCTGCGCAACGGTGGCAGCGTTGCCGCACTGATCAACTGGACGTTGGATGCGGGTATTGGAATTGACGACCACCTTGTGGTGGTTGGCACTCAGGGCGATGTTGGCGTTTGGGCTGGAACAGATCCAACGACAGCTAGCACGTTTGGTTTGAAGGGTGTTTGGTACATTGGCCCGGTGCCAGAGCATGGCACGTTCTACACGCCGTTTGGCGGCGATGTGATGATTGTTTCAGAGTTCGGTTTGGTGCCAATGTCGCGCCTGGTGAACGGTCAATTTGGTGAGCAGCAGGCTGGACCAGCTGCCAAGATTCAGTCAGTGCTTGGGCCGCTTATTAAGCGGTTGCGCGGCGACAAATTTTGGAACGTGTTTTCTGTGCCTGCCGAGGACATTTTAGTTATTAGTCTACCGGCCGAAGGTGGCACTTATCGCCAGTTTGGCATGAACGTGACGACTGGGGCTTGGTGCCTGTTTGATGGAATGCCTCTGCGATGCGCCACGATGGTCGATGGGTCGCTCTATTTTGGCACTGAGGATGGGTACACATGCCAAGGACTAACGGGCAGCACCGACAACGCTCTGATTAATGGCACTGCTGGCAATGCAGTGCTTGGAGAAATTCAAAGTGCGTTCCAGGCGTTTGGTTCGGCAGCCAATTTGAAAAAGTTTCAAATGGCTCGGCCAATTTTTATCTCTCAAGCTCAACCGTCAGTCAAGCTAAGAATGAACACGCAGTTTGCAACCACGTCGCCAGGTGGCGCACCAACCTTTTTTGATGCTGAAAGCGCTTATTGGGATTCGGCAATTTGGAACGTCGCAAGCTGGGTTGGCGATAACACTTATCAGGCATGGGCTGGAACAAGCGGTCTTGGCTATTACGGGGCGCTACGCATGAAAGTGCGTGGTCTGCCTGGAACAATTTTCACAAGCTCACACATCATGTCTGAGCCAGGAGGAGTGATGTAATGGCTGAAGCGTCGTCACCAACTTACCAAAGCTCTTTAATTGAAACACTGCGCGGCACGATGCCGAAAGATGCGCCTTCAATAAACTCTGGCATAACGACTTGGACTGTGCCTACGTCGCCTGTTATGCCCACTGACACGTCAGAACCGCAAGACATGTCTGAGCTTATCTTCAACCCTCAACCATATGAACCATCAATCTCCCCTGCAGAAATGAATGCTCTGTATCAAAACATTCTTGGCCGTGCGCCAGACAAAGAGGGCGCAAAGTTTTACGCTACATCAACGCCAAAAGAAGTTGAAGACGCACTTCTTTATTCTTCAGAGCGTGGCGAAGTAAGTCCTAATACGTCACCTGGGTTAATGGACGCCAATGCTGCAGACATTGCAAACCTTTATCAAACAATTTTAGGGCGCCCTGCT
>OCRE01000026.1_pt1 | contig 14028 bp, 7 predicted proteins | sample 1494271 | NCBI WGS metagenome assembly OCRE01 (sample SAMEA3275604, study PRJEB22092) | marine metagenome | biome: Marine near barrier island; feature: Surface water influenced by Mississippi River output; material: Seawater | collected 2014-06-21T14:00:00+00 | depth 0 m | reverse complement strand
CCTCGTAAACACGGAATATGTGCTACTGATATATTGGCACATTACAATGTAGCGAGGTCGAATTTATTTTTTCATAGCAATTATTTTTACATATATACTATACTAAATTTTAAATATTCCAACTGTAAAAATCTACGTGCAGTAAATAGTTATTTAAATGAAACAACAAATTATTAATCTCATTCAAATATAGTATATTATTTTTTGCATATTATTTCAAACATAATATTTTTACGTAAACTATTATATGCTACTATTAATTTTTAACAGTCTCAATATTATCTTTACTATCTATATTTATGAAAAAGTTTTAATAATATTTCGTTTTAGCACATATTCATTTTCGCTCATTTCATATATTATACGTAATATTACTTATCCTATAGATCAAGTTAGTACATTTTCATTTTCACATTTTATTTATTTTATGCTAAACTTTATGTCAACAATGCACACAATACTAATTTTAATTAAACCTAGTTACGATAATGGGGACGATGAAAGAAATGTGAATGGGATTGAAAAGGATCGATATATCCTATTGCTGCTTCAGATTGTGAATTTTGAATCCCAATCATGTCACTCTCAGAGCTGTTGCTAGCGCCTAAACATATTAATATACGTGTTGAGAACAATTGAGTCATCATATTCTTTACTATCACAATTTATGCGTCATACACACTTACCACTACAGCCAACACTTGCACTTTCAACAGTATACTTCTGCTGACTACTTTCGACAGTATACTTTTGCTGACTTTGTTGTTGAAAGTCATTATCGTCATAGTCATTAACCTCTACATGATTTTTAATTTCTCGTTGGAGATTACATGGTTTTGGAAGTGACAAATTGTCTATGATGCGTTTGTTAGTTATGCAGAATCAGAATCAATTTATTGTTAAATGAGTTCAAATAAAGACGTACCATATTGATTCTTAGGTGTAGATGTGACTTTTGATGCGTAAATAGTTTTAGCACTATCGTAATTTTCACGCTGCTCCTTAGCTAATGCCGTGGTATGATCTCTTTCTTCTGGAGAATAATGATAACAAATGTAATTTAGCCATTTCCTTATTCAGGATGATATGATCCATGTTGCACTTACCTACTTCTTGCGCCATTTCCACACGCTCTTCTTCATCCAACGAAAAATCAATATCTGTATACGCAATGATTTTCCTTTTCTTGGGTTTATGACTCTGATAGATACTTGATACATCTACATTCTCGTTTTCATTTCGCTTGACCTGTTGCAGTGCGTACATTTTCATATATTCTTGCTCAAATCTTTTTCGTTTATCTGAGTTTCGAAATTGCTTCACATCTTCACAGATTTTGTTGAATCTGATAATACCCTCTTCTTGGAAACCTCCATGTTTCTGATTACTGTGTTTTACAGTATATCTTCCCTTCCTACCAACTCCTTGATTTTGCACATATTCATTATACCAAGGTTCCCAGCACCTACCGAGCGTAAAAATCAAAAATGCTTCATCAGATGGAGTAAATATTTTACTAAATACAAATTTACCTCGGTTTTGCTTCATGAATCCTTTATGACTTAAGCTTTGTCCAAACACATTCATGAATGTATTAAACTCATCCTGTGTTGTATGTTCTGATAGTAATAATGATGTTAATTTCGTCTTATTAAAAAGACTCTTGATCAAATCATTTTTTCCCGATGAATCGTACATATCTGAGGACGTATTAGAAAGAACAAGAAGTTAGTATAATATTTTTTTCTCATAAAATAACAATGTGTCATTTGTTACCTTTAAAACTTTTTTTGATTCTTGTTTGAGTCGCATTTCTTTTTGCTGCAATAGCTTCACAAACATAATCCTTTGCTTCGTCCCAAATTGCGTCTATTTTGTAACTATTTTGAGTATCAATGTTTCTGTAGAAACTCAAGAACAAGTACCCTATGCTGGATTTGTCGTTGTAATTATCAAGCATAGATTCATCATTGATGAATTTCACATACCTCCAAATTTTATCCTTCGCAATATCTTTGCAAATTTTGGGAAATTGGCGTCCAATTAGATCAGAATGTTTCTCTAATTCTTTGCGTGCTTTTCTCCTATGTTTTGGTGTAATCGTTTTTTTCATTGCCTCCAACTCATTTTGCACATGCTGAAGACGTAGTTTTAAGACCCTGTTTTCTTCTTGAAGGCTCATAGGTGAAACAAATTGGTTATCATCTACCAGCTTTATCTCATTTGGTATTTTTGGCACCATCAGTTCATGGGTAGGTAGAAGTTGCTTTGAAGGTTTTGGTCCTGGTACCTTATAGTGCGAATTACTTACTATGCTTGTTAGACTAGTACTGGGTAGTTGTCTTTGGTTAGATTTAGTTGATATTGAACTTTCGTTGTGTTCAAATACAGCACCAGATGTATTTTTCTTACGGAGCATTGCGTGTCCCTGAAACGCCATTTTTAATTTTTATTAATGTACTAACATACGATTAGTAATTGGTATTTGTAAGTTTTTTCTATAATAACAAATTTATATATGCAAAATAATTCAGCAAATAATATACTCATTTTAGTATGTAACGCATAAGCGCGCCATATTTTTAAAAATAGCAAATTCTTCATATTTTGTGTACCTTATTCATATTTGTCTATCGTATGTACAATGTGTACATACTAGATGTTTATGATTGTTATTTGGTCTTATGAATAATATGTGCATAACAAGTATTTATTATTTTTACAAGTTAAATACTATTGAATACACATTTATTACAAAGATTTATTGTATGTATAATTATACTGAATATGGAGTGCTCTACATACCTTTAATTATACTAAATATCGCGTGAAAAGATACTTTTTTCTAAATAAACGTTAGAATTTCAAATTCTCATAATATTTACTACAACAGAATTTAAAATACGACTAAAATCATCCAAAAGGCAAACGACCTACAACTTTCTTCAAACAACCATTCACCAACCTTTTTGTCAGTACTGTTATCATTGCTTCATTACAGACATTCTCTACCTCCAAGCTCCTCCATAGATTTATGTAAGCCTTCTGGGGACGCACTTGTATCTTGATTGTGCTGTGAAGACCTACACTGGATATCTGGAAGTGTTTCTTCGGAAAAATTTCAGGTATAAGAGCACGACCCTAGTTGTAGTGTTCAACCCAGTGTTCTTGCGAGCAAATCAATCTGCATTGGTATAAAGGTTTGAACCTTAAGGTTTTACAAGTATGGTTGATGTGGACGGGGCTGAGTTTGTAAGTATTGATCCTTTTGATTCAGTTTTAAAAAATCATAACACAACGTTAGATTATGGTTTATTAGGTCTAATCAAGCTCATCAACCTACAACACGCCTGTTCGAAAGAGTCTTTGGGTATTTCACTCCCACAAAATATTTCCAGTTACACATATCAAAACCATCAACTTTACATATCGAACATTTCTCCATTTCTCATCAAAAACCACTCATCATGGATACTTCCAAGTAAAATAGAGTCGAGTCAAGAAGTTTCATTAGTTTCAAAACTAAATAGAATAATGGTTAATAATTTTCGACAATCATCTGAGACAATGCACATTTTTACATCATCAAACTATTCCATCTTCACAATCGGGTATTTTGATCAAGAGTCGGGTATCTTTGAACCTATCGGATGTACTTGCTATCACTTCAATCCTCTCGTTGGTACATTTATTCCATTTTTGGTTGTGGAAAGTGATTTTCGAAAACAAGGTTACGCTTCTGCTTTGATAATTTTATTGCAGGCCTTATTCAACAAAAATATGCACACATCAAGAGTATTAGTATGGGGCGAGTTTACAGATGAATCTAAATTAATGTCTTTCTACAGGAAGCTTGGATTTTTCCCCACAATTCCATCAAACTATCCATTAGGCTTCTTACTATCAAGTGAAAGTATTCGCGGAATACGAAGTGTTGATGATAGTAAAAACTTTCTACTTGAAGTTCGAGAACCAGTATCAAGAAGATATGAGGAGGGGAAAGTTATTGCTAATACGACCTTTCTTGGAAAAGATTTCGACAAAAATGGCAAGCTTAAACCCAAAACCTTACAAAGACTTCTCAACGATGAAGATTCAAAATGCTGTGTCTGTGAGATTCAACTTGGCGAACACGACGCATTTGTATTCTGTACTGCTAAATGCACTACAAATCAAAAGTTCAAAATGGCATCACCCACTGCCACATATGAAATTTGTGGTTTGATCCTATGTCTTAGTTGCCAGTCGAATTTCGGATTAAACACCCAAGGCTCAGCGTGTCCACTTCATGATAAGTCCGATCCTGGCGATATATCGATAGATTCATTTAACAATCACGTGTCGAAAGAGTATACGAAACTGCAATCAGTACTACCTGACCTCAAGAATTATTTCAATAGTTGTTTTGAAGCGACAAGTACATCGTCGGTACTAGGGGATATCCAACAAGATAATTCTTCTTTTTGTATTCATTGCAAAACAAGAGAATGCATGAAGAAAAATTATGATATCGATGAAGGAGGTGAATCAAGTATATTCGCAAGGTACCATGATTTGGGGAAGAAAGCATCCACCATGCTACCATATTTAGTACAGAGGAGCAATCACCTCTCCGATGTAAAAGAAATGCGAGCACTTGGAGGAGAAAGCATTAGTAAAACGTGCCAACATCCAGTATTTCTCGATGCCAATATAGGGTCTTCGTCATCCATCTTTCAAAATAAGCTTTTTGGTGTAAAGAATGTTGCTGCATATGGTGATTGTGGGTTTTTATCGATATACATCGCCATAGTAACCTCAAGTGAAGATCTAAGACAAGAATACACAACCTGTTTTCTAACTTATATCGATCAAGCAATGTCGTATCTTAATGAGAAGTTTCCAAATCGATCTGATACCCTTAAAAACAGATTGAAGGAAGTAAAAAAAAACCCATTGGCGAGAAGAACTTCGAAACGCACAATTGAAAGAGGAAAGAGGAGTGATAGCGCTAAAAAGAGTGTGGTTGATCCTCCCAAGAAGCAAATCTTACTCAGCATATCACATATAAGAAAATCCATTTTCTTAGCTGCAGTCAAATCGTTTGTTGACAAATACGAAAAAGTAGGGCAGACATTCGATCTTGAGACACCAGAAATCATTGCAGAAACCAGGAATTTCTTCCAATATATGTTCAATGTTGGATATTTGAGTGAAGAAGACAAAGAAGACCCACGCAGCATGAAGATGGCCTGTGATGAAGCGATCAACAAGTTGACTACCGAAGATGGCAAGAATCGAAATAATATGTTCCATCGATTATATGATTTATATGGTAGTGATAATACATCATCACAGTGGGGACTAGAAGTGATTTATATGGATTGGGAATTGATGAAGCATCTGCCAGAGATAACTCAGAATCGTTTGGGTGCTGCAGTTGTAATAGATTCCGAAGGCACTTTTCTATCCAACAATTCTCAATTTGGAAACGTCCATGACACTGGGTTTTTTAGAGAGACTGGGAAGCACATGTTACATGATTGTGATCGATTCATCTTGATTCGATTTCGCGATGGTGAACATTACGAGATATACTACAACAGAAACACCTACGAAGCGACATTTTCAACCAAGTATGACGCTGAAAATCCTGATTTCGATCCAGTTAGGATTTTACTGAACTGTTGCAATAGTCAGTGCTACTTTGCTCTAAGTGGAGAGTTGAAGACAGCATCTACTTCTCAGAATCCGTTGAACAATGCGAACAATCTTTTGAGCGATTCAGAAGTAAGATTTTTCTACGAGAATGACTTCAATCCCAAAGAGATGCGACAAATATTTGCGACAAAAAACATCCAAGAATTTGAGAAATGGAGTTGTTATAAGTCTCTGTTCGAGTTATTATTCAAGGAGTGGTTTGTATCAGCATCCAAGAGTTTAGCTGAGAATGTCGCAGAAAAGATGAAAACAAAAGACATACTCAAGGAACGACTCAAGGGGATGAAAAAAACGGACAAAATAGCTGTGATTCTGTTTCCTTTCCTTTTCAACGATGAAATCAAATTCAAGTACGCATCAATATTTCTTCAAAAGGTTGATGATGAAACATTTTTCGATATTGGACATGAATGGCACAAGCTTCACATCGTTACATTTGAAGCAGAATGAATTCTTTCGTCTTTTGTACGACATTACGAACACAACGGTTTATACACTTGATCAGTTGGAAGTCTTAGCAGAGTTGAAACTGATCAAATTCCCAGACAGTTCCGAGCTCGAAGTTTTTCAAAGACATATTCTCTCCCTTGCATATCAATGGACAAGATCACAAGGATCATTATACAATTCGATTTTTGATCTATTAGGTCTTCCTGCCTCTGGTACTTTAGATGGTCACGAATGCTCATATGTCTTGGAGGTTATTGAGAATCTTCTTCCTAAATGCACGGACAATTCAACCAAGAGAAGTTTATACATCCTTTCCATCATATTCTACGTATATATGAAAGATGGCGAAAACCCAATTCACACCCGACTTTACAAACATTTCTACATGTTCGGAACCGATTTCAGTCCTACAAATAGACTTGATGAATATCTCCAAGAAAGTATCAGTTATATGTATTTGAACCAAGAAGATTTTTTTGTCAGTGAACTTGCGAAAATTAAAAAAGCATGCAAACCTTCAAATGCAGATACTTGGGCCAAAAACATGTTCGAAACACTATGGCTACCTATGAAAGTCTTTGAAAAAGAAAGAAATAGTCGTTTTAGTTGGCTTCATTATTATGTTCTCATTAATGATATTCAGATGAAAACGAATCTGAGTCAATATTTCTCAGAGAGAGAGAGAGATGACGGAGGAACAGAAGTTATTCCGTTTAGTATGGATCCACATCGAGAATTATTGTATGAATGCGTGAAGAGATTGTTTAGTCAAAAGAAAATGTCTCTACTTGCAGTTCCGTTTGTGAAATATGTGGAAGAAAGACATATCAAACCAAGATTCAATATCAAGATCAACAAGGAACTTATTGTTAAGGAATTGGAAAAGTTGAAAAGGGTTCTACAGTTTTATATGGGGTACATTGATTGCACAGACGAATATTTAGTCAGACGCATCAATGACAACCAAGAACAACAAACTTCGAAACAAAGTTGTATCTTAGAGAACAAGACCGTATGGGAAATCAACATCCAAGACAACGAAATCAAGAGAAAAACAAAGAACTACGAAGTTATAGATTTGGAAAGCAAACCTCAGATTGGCGATGAGATGGCACAAGAGCATCAATCGCACACCAAGAAGGAAAAGAAAAAGATAAAAGAGAGATACAAAAAAGAGAAACTACAACGTTTATTCTCTCATGCTTTGGTGTCATCGTTTCAGAAGTATTTCACGAAGAAAGTATCGCTTCAAAACAAATTGAGACCATTTCAAAACAAAGAGTTCTTATCCATTCAAGAAGAAGTCTTGCCCAAGTTGAAGAGTTCTGCGAACTTCATATGGCATAAGGAATCAACTGATCATTATGTCATTCAATCTACAGACATTTGCATCAATATTGGTGACACATACAAAATTGATTATATGCAGATGCATGATCGATTGATCAAGGATAGACTTGATGACGAAATCATGGACGCGATGATTTTCTTAATGATGAAAGAACAACATTATCTTTCTGAAAATAGAAGTGCTGGCACCAATTCGTCCAATCCGGTAGCCCTTCCATGTATTTTCAACACAGCTATAGAAGACAAACAATATCTATTAGCTTCAAAGATATTTCGAAATAGCTTAAAAGGGTTGGTGCGATCCGATACTCAAGAAACTGTTTTTTTATCTCATTTCGATATGCTTCTAATACCAATCAACGTTACAAACGACCATTGGTACTTGATTGTGATTGATTTAAAGAATCTGAGATGTTTTGCTCTTGATTCGAACCATGGATATAAAATCTATGACGAGAAGAAAGAACTGGAGCCATCTCCACTTGAAGGTGCCAGGATTGAAAAATGCACACAGATATTATCCTTCTTGTGTCTATACGGAAGCAGCGATATGTGCAAATATTTGAATGAAAATGTTGATGGATTCTGTTATTATAACACAAACGAATTAGTTCCGCTGCAAGAAGATTCTAAATCGTGCGGTGTTTTTGTTCTCATGAATATTTATTCCATCCTCAAGTATCAACGTCTTACGAACATTCTCCAAGCAAACATGGTTGACGACTTTAGAGTCTTTATGTTTTACACATTTTCGCATTTTCATAAAGTAAATCTTGATGAAACAATGATAAAAAACATCGTTGTAGATCATTCAATTTTCAACAGAAACCAAGACAGTGAGATAATCAGCAGATCCGAAGCTCAAAACATAAAAGATGAACTTCAGATGATCAATGCTTATGACGATAGAAATCATCGAAATTTGGAACAATTGATTAAAACAACCATACGAAGACGACAGAAAACTACTGTTATAGATATTTCTGACACCGAAGATGAAAACGACGATGAAAATGATGATAACGAGACAGACACCGAATCAGACGTAACAGAAAACAAGAGCCATGCCAAGGAGGAAGAAGCATCCAAATCGAAGTCCATCAAGAATGACCAATCAACGAAAAAAACTACCTTACGTCCTGGTGATATCAAACGCAAAGAGTCAGAGAGATTGAATATCAAATCAGCACATGAGAGAAATATGGAGGCAAAACGAAGAAAGGAAAGCAGACAAAAAGAACAGAGGGAAAGAAGAAAGACAGATTCAGAAATTGTTGAATTAGGAAGTGACTTGATTGATCCGAAGAAAAAATTCAAATTAGAATTTAAGACGAGAAATCACTGGTTGAGAGAAAATAATGATTTGTATACCCAGTGTGAAAATGAATTGGAGAGGATGACGAGAATGATGAAAACAAAGTTCATCGGGTACCACAAGACAGAACGAAAGTTTTATCTCTCATCTTCCACAAGAGCGAATATGTACAAGAACACCATGATAGGAAACCTTGAAATATATCGTCTTCATCAAGAATTCATTGATTTAGTTCAAAACGATGTTACAAATGGTGAAGCTTATCGTCAACTCTTCTCTGTAACAATTCCATCGTATCGTGAAGATTGGTATGATATGAATGAAGTTCCAGGTAATTTTTTTCTGAAGGATCTACAAACATTCTACAGAAATGAAAGAGCAGCCTACGCGTTTGATAAGAAGGATTTCACCCATCTTATATGCAAAGGTAATAGCATATATGGTAGAATCTATTCAGGAAAGAGCCTCAAGCAAACTATGTATCATGAAACAAAGCTTAGTGAAGCATTCATTCAAAAAGAGAGCTATGTTCGTATCGCACTACAGGCAAGGGCAAAACCAGGAACTGATATAAGTCTGAGAACACTAGCTGCTAGTGACCAAGATCAATCTATTTGCTCAAAGAATGACCCTGAAATGAGGTATATACAAGGGAAAAAAAACAGGTGTTTCCAGTATGGGTTACTGAGTTGTTTAGCGTACTTGAAGAAAAAGAGTCAGAAAAAGTTCAACAAAAAGCGTTTGCCAAACTATCTCATGGATGTAGAGCAAGTGATAAAGCAGAACACCGTGTCACTAGTTGGTAAAGCTCTCATGAAAAGAACAAACGACCTTATGACTAGAAATCGTTGGCAGGTTCATTTCTACAACGTATGTTCTAAGAAGAGAAAGAGAGACGATATGGTCTTAGATTTGATTAGCTATAATGAAGGCGATCAAATCATTATGGTCAATTTAATTGACAATGATGGGGTCACAAATCACTTCGTAGCCATATGCGATGAATATATATTTGATTCCAATTTTATCAGAGCTTTGCCCTTAAGCGTTGCCAATTTGAGTATCTGTTGTGGCTCCAAAAGAGAAATGAAGATTTTTCAAGGCTTTGGAACAACAATAGTCTACCGTGCTCCTACAAACATCAAATTTGTTTAACATATATGTAAATTTAATATATAATTATATAATTACCTAAAACATCTACTCTTTTGTTGTACTAAAATTTCCTATTCCACCCAACAATATTATCATCGTTATCGTCCTCTGCATCATGTTTGTTGCTGTACCTAGGAAAGACATAAAGATAATGCTTCTTGTTATTGTCATCGAAACTACCAATATCTGGAACAACAAATGCAGTGTCAAATAATGTCTCAACAGAAACGCAATGAAGACAGTTATCTTCGTACAAAATGCATTTTTGGCACATTGGATAATGTGTTTGCCCTAAGATTTCTGTTGGTGTCTCCTCTAGTGATTTGATGATGACATATAAATCATCCTTGGGGTACACATCCGAGCAAGTCTCCCTGAATTGCACCTTTTCAAAGGAAACAAACATTACAATCTGAGCAGGACACAAAAATAATCGGCGATTGTAATCAGAAGCTTCTGTCCATTGAACCATGGCCCAACCACTTTGTTCTGATGAACTTGTACGAGATGCACCTCGAAATGACACACCTTTACGAACCATAGTTGTGTAACAGATTAGTTCAATCTTATCTGATACAGGCTCACAAAGAGAGAAAATACAGTCAGACAAAAACTTTTGCAACTGAGGAGTAAAATCAACATGATTTTCAATTTGTTGGACTTTCTTTTTAGTATCTTTGAATTCATACGTAATAGTCCCATCTTCTGTTGATAAACAAATCTGATAAGGACCACGAAGGTTGATATTATCCTTGTTTTTGTTCGCCGTTTGATCATCTTTTTTGTCTTTTTTTATTCCTTGGATGATCATAAATTCCTCCAGACTCTTGTATGTAGTGTCAATGACATCACTTTCATAATGTCGATTGGATGTCTGGGTATTGAAACTCTTAATACGTCTTTGAGTATGCTTTGATTCGATTTTATCTTCATGCAGAAACCCTTCATTACCACATGTGTCATATCCTCGTGGTGGTCCAAATCTTTTGATGTCTCTAACTATGTGGAGAAACTCATGAAATTTGGGTACATTTAACCCCAATCCTTTTCGATGCACCAATTTCTTAATAGATTTGAATAGTTGCATAATTTTCTTTTCGTAGTTATCCAACTTTAACCGGTCGAACCTGCTTTGCAAAAGCCAATCATGATAGTAGAGCAAATCTTCGAACAAAACTCTCCAAACCTTATGTTGTTTCTTAATCTCATCGTCTACAGCTTTATCACCTTCAAAATATTTGGTTTTGCTAATGGACATATGAAGAAATAAGCTCAAATAAAAAAGTGACGCAAATTTCTCAGTACCTTTGATTCGGCCTGTTTTGGTTATTCCAAGAATAAAATTACCCTTGGGAAAGTCAGTATCAGATTGATTGCGGCAGTGGTCAAAGATTTTTTGGCATACAAGAACTAACTGATGTCTATACTTATCAGTCAGTACCTCCTGATAAAACTCATTCAAGACATACTCCACAATCCCTTCATAAAACTGATGCAAAACTTCGGATGGACAAAGTCCCCAGATTCCATATTCCCAAGAACAAAGCTCCAACTCAAAAAAAGCGTTAATTTTGTTGTCCAATTGACTCACAGACTTGAGAACATTCTTGTCTGCTTGCTTGATGATTTGCTTCATGTACTTTGCATTTACTGGAGTGCATTTTTTATTTGTATCTGTCAAGTCTTTTGAGTGGCAATTACAGCTGATGCATGGACGACTAATATTAAAATATGAGTCATACATACCACAAAGCTGTTTTCCTCCTTTCATGTCAACAACACACATGGAAATTGGAAAATATAACTTTACATCATAGTAGTGTCCGTCAGGGTACTTCAACTTCCAGTAAATACCAACATTCTGGATGTTCTTCAAGTCACTTAGTATTTCTGAGAGTATTTTATGATACACCATTGATTTCCTATCAGAATTTCTTAGCTTTTTCGTTGCTTGATTAGATGCTTCAATCTTCGTATCATCATCGCTTCCAACAGAAGATTCAGACTCCTTATAGTCATCAGGTGATAAGATGTCAGATGATAGCATAGAAGAAAAATCCGTTCCATCCACTAAACCTTGAACATCTAGGTCATTGATATAACCTAATCTTCTCCATGCATGAATGTTTTTTCTCCTTGTTTCTGTATTGAAGAGAGTCAACGAAAATTTCACTGGTTCCAGGCAAAGCTTACCCTTAACATCAGTATGGGTTTTATCAATTGATAAAATAATTCCACAAATTACTCTCGTAGGATCAGAACCAAATTTAGTTTCGTAATATTTGTAGGCATTTTCATACCAAGATCCGTGGTTCAATTCTGACATCCACCTATTCCTAAAATTTGGTGGGTCTCCAGGACCATTGCCATCAAACACTAAATTTTCAGGACTCATAAGCTTGGGATCACGTAGAAGACAAAACAGCTGCTCTTTAAAATCAAATTTGGTGATCTCAATGTTGACAATATTTTTTTGATAATCAGTCAACTCAATCGTTTTCGTTACTGGCTTGAGCCCATCAAGTGCAAACCTGTTTGCCAACTGATTTAACACCGTTTTCCTACGTTTCTTTAGCGTGATACTATCTTCATCAAACACTGATGCTGTTTTGTTCTCTGAAGAATATAAACTGGGTTGCTTGTTTGCCGACCACTTGAGAGCCCAATCCATAATATTGTCATATGCATTGACAGGACAATCTAGATCTTTTAGCCTCTTTAAGAGATCAACTTGGCACAATACACCATCTGTACATAATGATTCAACCTCCTTCGTATCGTCATGATATTTCCTCTGCTTCTCAACTAAGACAATCTTTTCAGAGTCCTCTGAATCGTCATACTTTAAATAATCAAAATGGTAGTCATAACCTGCTGGAAGGTCAGGATCATTTTGTTCTTGTTGATTCTGTTCACGCTCATTTTCTTGATCTGACTCCTGCAATCCCAATGTTTGATTTTCTTGACCACCTGAAATGGTTTGCCTAACCTGCACATTAGAACATGGGAGGGAAAATGCACTTTTTTTCTTGCTGCATGCATTTAAATGGTTGGTTAATGAACGTCCAGCATAAAAGTATTTGTGACAATACCAACACTTAATTTTGTTCATTTTCTTTGTTGTTGCTGTACTAGAGGGATACATGATTTTTTATTTGAAATAAAAATGCACGACTAAACAAATGATATTGAATTTGTAAAAATTATGTGCAGATTAATTTCTTTAGTTTATAGCGATTTCAAAAAGATATTTGACAATAGAACCACATCATAAGAAAAATCTTACGTATATTCTATTTAAAAAAACCTATAAACATATTTTAGATATCATATTCCCATATAATACAATTAAATAAACTTACGAAAATCAGTTTTTGTAAAATATCTCAGTATTTCAAAAATATACGTATTAGAATTACAGTATCGCTAAATTTAGCACATGAGTATGAAAATAAAATTTCCATACTATAGATTTGGGAAGCACATTTTGAAATGTACCTATAAAATGGACGTTTTAAATATATGTAAATATAATATGTACAAATTTAGCACATATTATAGAAATGATACAATATTCAAAAGTAATTTATAGATTTTAGTTGGCACAAGTCTTATGTTAAATAAATAAATAAATGTGTGTCTTATTTTGCTGCATAATATGTGCTATTTTACGATAAAATGTGCTAAAAAAGCACATAATATGTGGTAAAAATGCAATATTATATCATTTACCGTATATTCCGTGTTTACGAGGTTTTCACGAAAGAGTATCAATTAGAATTACTTTAAAACACAAAGAATCAAAGTCATATATTGGATTTTCTATTTTATGACTTCTTCCTTGATAACTGTAAATTTTCAATCGGTATACCATTTCCAGTATACCGAAATATTTGTATACCTGAAATGGTATACAGAACATATTGGCCTTAAAAATGAAATTTTATATCGAAGATAAAATAATTATTTAAGGAAATGATTGATATTAGTAGTAGTATGTAAAGTTTTATTTGTAGAGGTTGTACATTTGTTGTATGTGTTAGTTAATGTGGTATGTT
>OCRE01000025.1_pt1 | contig 14242 bp, 9 predicted proteins | sample 1494271 | NCBI WGS metagenome assembly OCRE01 (sample SAMEA3275604, study PRJEB22092) | marine metagenome | biome: Marine near barrier island; feature: Surface water influenced by Mississippi River output; material: Seawater | collected 2014-06-21T14:00:00+00 | depth 0 m | reverse complement strand
CTGCAACGCCACAACCTGCAGCTGGACGAGGGGTTGAGGTTGCACCACCGGCACCGGTATTGCCGCCACCGCCACAGGAGATTGCAAGCGCAAGGGTGGCGCCTGCCCCCGCCCCCGCCGCTCAACCGCAACAGCAGCAACTTGCGACTGCAAATGATCCGCTGCTTGTGGCCCCTACTCGACAGGGCCCGACCTTTGCTGATCGCAATCGGTTGATCCGGTCGTCATCAAGCGGTGGGCTGACCATCGCTACGGCAAGTCGGCTGGGCGGAACTTCGCTACCTGACGGTGCTTCTTATTCATCAAGCGATCCTCGCGGCCAGTCGTTGATCGCCATGGCAACGCGGAATGGCTGGGATCCGGCTGACTTGGCGGCAATTTTCAGCTTTGAGACTGGCGGCACGCTTGACCCGAATCAGCCTGGTTACGGGGCTGCCGCTGGCCGCATTGGGTTGATTCAGGCAGGGCCCAACGAGCGTGCTGCTTATGGCCTCGGTTCCGGGAATTGGAGCAGCGAGATGGCTGCTGTGGAGCGGTATCTAATAGACCGTGGAGCCAAGCCAGGCATGGGCTTGGAGGATCTCTACGCGACAGTGAATGGCGGGAATCCTGGCGCTGGCTACACGGCTGATGGCAACGGCACGGTGGCGCGGAGCAGCTCGACTCTCCGGCGGCTGAGGGAGCACCGCGAGCAAGCAACACGACGCTTGGGATTAACGCGATCCGCAGCATCTCCTGCAGGTGGTTCCACGGCTTTCCAGCCATTACGGAGCCCTCGATCTATCCGTGCCTCGGAGATCGGCTCTGGATTTGGGGCCCATGAGAGCTTCCGCCGCAAACCGCATGAAGGGGTTGATGTCCGACTAAACCAAGGCACACCGCTGGGCCTGACTGTTCCCGTGACGGTGGTTGGCGTCTATCCGACCAACTCAACAGCGGGCGAGGCGAATGGCGGCTACGGCAGCTTTGTTGATCTTCGACTTCCAAACGGGAACATCGTCAGATGGAGCCACCTGAGCGAGATCGCAGGTGGGCTCAAGAAAGGAATGCGAATCAATCCAGGGCAGTTGATTGCGCGGATCGGTGGGGCGAAAGGCACTGCTGGGGCGGGCCGAAGCACTGGCCCTCACCTGCACATGGAACTACTCAAAGGCGAGATGGGCACTCAGGAGACGACGAGAGGGAAGCTCGATCCCGTCACAAACGGGGCGACTTCATTGCTGCTGATCGGCAGCTGATCACGGAGGACTGAATCATGCCTGTCACTTACGAACGCGATCCAAAGACCGGCAAGTTTCGCCGTGTCGAGTCTGGTGAAAGCAGCGGTGTTGCTTTCAAGAAGCCACCCAACAATTCACCACAGCGGCAACAACAACCTGCGATTGGGCAGAGAGCCAAGCTCAATGGCAAGCCTGTTGTGTGGTCCGGTTCCTGGGGATGGCAAAGCCCTGGGTCGCACGAAAAGCTGAAACGCGAAGGCCAAATGAATGGCCCCCGCAATCCATTGGAGTGGATGGGGAATGAGCTGAAGTGGGCGCAACGGCAGATCCAAGAGGCAAATAAGGGCCGTCGATTTATTCCCGCCGGGACCACCCTCGGGATTCCGAACGCAACGATTGCCACGCTCCAGAGCGCCAAAGAGGGCAGGCCAGTTCAATACATGTCGCCTGCTCAGCGGCAGGCGGTTCATGGCGCGACATCACAAGCCGGAACCAATGCAGTGCTGGGTGTCACGAACCTGGCTCAGCGTGTGCTGACCGGCAAGCTCGGCACACCTACGGACCCTGAGACCACGGCGATTGGCCGAACGGTGACGGACTGGAACCGTGGTGCCGCAAAAGCACTGGGAGCCACGCCACCGGATGAGCTGCCACCGGATCAACGCGGTGTGTTGACCGAGCTACCGGCATCAATTTCTGCCAATGCGTTGGCGGCCCTGGTGCCGGGTGGTGGCGCATTAGGTGCTGGCGTCAGTCGAGTTACCGGACTTGGCCTGAGCCGTGTGCCGTTCCTGTCACCGGGGATGAAGCAGATCCTCGAGCGCGGTGTGCGCTGGGGTGGGCAAGCCGGTTTCAACGAAGCGGTGTCTGGCTTGCTGGATGACAGCAGCCAGGCGGGCCCAGGCAATTTGCTGCAGGCGCTAGGCGTTCCCGTGCCTCCCGAGTTTGTCGTTGACCCGAAGCGTGATGACCGTGTGAGTGGTGCTGTTCGCAGCATCGTGCCGGGCATGGCGATTGGCGAAACGCTGGGTCTTGGTGCTTCTGCTGTCGGTGGTTTGGTGGGCAAAGCCCAAGACCTGGCGCCGAATGCGATGCGGCGATTGCGGGAGCAGCGCATCAAGAACGAAGCGCAAGCAGCACGGCAGGAGACGGTGAACGCCGGGGTGCAGCAGCAGGATCCCGATACCGGCGAATACAGCTTCACGACACCGCCGACGGTGCAGCCCGAGGTGACAGCTGCTGCGGCAACACCAGAGCCACAGAAACCCAAGACCTGGCGGCAGGCGGCTGAGGAGTGGGCTGGCCCACGCCCTGATGCAGAGCCACCAACGGCTACCGCGCAGCCGGGTGTCATTGAACCTGAAGCAGCAGCGGCCCCTGGTGCTGATGCAGCAACGCCAGCGCGGGAGGTGCCGTCTCAGGAAATGGAACCTGGCGGTGCCGTGCTTGACGGTGAGATCCCTGTTGCAGAGCCGGAGGTTGATCCCTGGTTCGACCCATCGCTGCCGGAAGTCGATGCACCAGCGATTGCGTTGGGGCGACTGGATGACGATCAGCTCAGAACCGTTGCGACTGGCGAAGGCCCGGTGCTGGATCGCCTTGAAGGGGTGATGGCAGATCAGCAACTGCCGCAACCCGACCCGATGGTGAGCACCGCAATGACTGGTGCTCAGCGGGAAGTGCTGGCTGATCCAGTGGTGCCGTTTGAAGCGCAGTGGGAATCGTTGTCTACATCGAAGCTGCTGCAGCTGGCATCACCGCAGACCAGCGCGGATCTGTTCGAGCAGGTGCAGGGTCTGACAGGCAAGCCGTGGGAGGACTTCACCCGTGGCGATGTGCTCGATGGGCTGCGACTGCTGCAGGACACCGAAGGCGTGACGGTGATGCCAAACCGGTTGCGTGGTGAAGGCAGGAATGTGCCGGTGGATCAGATTGCTGTGGATCCGGCTCGGTTCCAGTTCAAGAGCGGTGTGGATGCCCAGGGTCAGCAGAAGGGCAACTCGTTGTCTGGTGTGAGTCGCTGGAACCCTGATGCCGAGGGCGTGCTGCAGGTTTGGGATGACCCTGCCACCGGTCAGACCTTCGTGGTGAATGGCCACAACCGGTTGGCCAAAGCCAAGGAGCTGGGCATCCCGACCGTTCGGGTGGAGACGCTGCCGGGTGATGCGGTTCAGGCACGGGCGTTGGGTGCCATTTCCAACATCTCAAGCGGTGGTGGCACGGTGTTTGATGCCGCCAAGTTCTTGCGTGATTCGGGTGTCACCGATCCGGTGCAGCTCAAGAACATGGGCATTCCGCTGGATTCGGGATTTGGCGCCAAGGGTCTGGCGTTGGCGCGGTTGCCGCAGAACATCTTCCAGGACGCAGTTGATGGGCGACTGACGCAAAAGCGTGCGGTGATCCTTGGCGGCAGCGGCTTGGATGAAGCCTCAATGCAGCAGGCATACAAGGTGCTGCAGGGTCGTGACCTGACGGACGATCAGTTCAACGAGGTGCTGCAGCAGGCACGGAATGCACCGGTCGTGCAGGGCGAGCAGGTGGATCTGTTTGGCAACACCGACACGCTGAACCTGATGGTGGAGAAGGCCAAGGTTGCTGATGCTGTCCGCAGTCAGCTGATCAATGACAAGAACCTGTTTGGCAGTGCCAGTCGTAATGCCAAGAAGCTGAAGCGTGGCGGGAATGTCATCGACGCCGAAAGCAGCAGCGCCATCTCGATGGATGCCAAGGCGTTGCTGGGTGAGTTCGATGCGACGAAGTATGCAGCCGGGACACCAACCACGGAGCTGCTGAATCGGGCGGCGCTGGAGTTAAACCAAGGCGCACCGCTGCAGCAGGTAGCGACACGGGTGCGGGAGCAGCTGGTGCTGGCTGCCAAGAACACACCGATGGACATTGATGCCGCGATTGCGGCGCTTGGGCTATCGGCGGATGAACTGAAGAAGAACGGCCTGAACCCCCGGCGGGTTGAGTCGCTGAAAGAAGCCGATCCCGAGCGGCTGATGGCTGAGATCGAGCGTCTTCGTGGTGCGAGGGAAGCGATTGATGCCCGGGCTGCTGAGCAGGCCGCTGCTGTTGCTGCAGCTGAACCGAGCCCATCCACCAGGGCATTGGCTGAGAGGTATGGGCTGGACCCACGGCAAACCGCCAAGTGGGAGGCGATGGATCCAGACGAATTGGCAGCCCTTGCTCGGGGCTGGCAGGACGATCTGCTGACGCCTCGCAAGTTGAGCAATCGGCTGAAGAAGCAGCAGAGCTATGAGCAGCAGGTTGCCGAGGTCGAGCAATACAACCGGGAGATGCCGGGGTCTGGTGATCCGGCGGAGCTGTCGGAGGAAGCGTTCCTTGCCAAATACGGCGCGGACGAGGACGCGCATCCGCAGCTGCCGAGCGATGCAGGCACCAGGCGAGCGATCCGTGAGCTGGAAGCCCATCAGGTTGCTGAGCAATCACTGGCCTGGCTGGAGGAGTTCAACACCACCAGGCCGCTGCGGGGCGATGAACGGACTGCCATCAAGACGCAACTGCTGGGTGAAGCCATTGCCAACGGTGAGGTGCGGCCATCAGCAACACCGGTATCGGCCACACCTGATCCCGGTGGCGTTGACCTCAACGCTGGATTGCGAGACCTCGAGGAACAGCTGCAGACCAAAGGCGTGGTGGATCCCGGCACGCCAGCAGCGCAGCTGATCGAGGACGAGGTGCGTCTTGGTGCTGAGTATTCGCAACGCGATGCTGCGATCAGGGCCGAGCTGAAGCGAGCTGAACGGCAAGCGATTGGTTACGACGAGATGTCGTTCGAGGAGAAGGTCGCTGAAGGCGGGATTGCCGATGGTTGGGAGGTGCCGCCAGCCATCACGCCTGAAGTTGTGGAGGATGTGCCGATTGGTGAGCTGCCGAAGCTGGCGGATCAGTTCAAGGAGCTGATGGATCGGATGTATGAATCCGACAAGCGCATGTTCAAGGCCGTGGATGGCGTTCTTGGTGTCGCCAAACAAGCGGTGGACATGCTTGGTGAACCGCTTGAGATTCCGCCTGCAGCTAGCCGGAAGATCACGCCACGGACCAGCGAAGGCCGCATTCGTGGTGCTGCTGAATCACTGAGGAGTTGGACAAAGCCACCAGGCCGCGAGCCCTTGTTCACTCTTGAAGGGGCGTTGGACATTGTTCGACGCAAGGGTGCGTTGCTTGATCTCGACAAGGTGCCTGGCGTTGACCTTGATGCGGCGCTGAATGATGCGTCGATGGGCAAGCAGACTGCTGCGACTGACGCTGCAGCCCAGGCGTATCGGCAGTTTTACGAGGTGGGTGAACCCCGCCGGATCGGGCTGCAGGAACCATCGCCGCAGACCAAGGCATCACGGTTCCGATTGCCGGAAGAGTTATCTGGGGCGAAGCCGCGCTACGGCTACCGGGACAAAAACTTCTCGCTTGAGTTTGAGTCTGACCTTGATCGTGCCGCTTACATCCTGGCGAACGACGCGCAGAAGCCATCGAAGCAAGCAGGCAAGTTCCGTGCTGCGATTGAAGCTGCTGGCTTGGATCTGAAGGAGGTGGTGGCCCATGGCCGGAAGGTGCGTGAAGCACTCAAGGCCGAAGCCAAGGTTGCCCCTGCGGGTGAGCTGCGATTGGCGGAGCTGCAGTTCGGTGATGAACCTGGCCCTGTCCGGGTTGAAGTTGAAACCGAGCTGCCGGAAGGCGCAGCGGCTGATGCCTACCAGCGGTTGTCCAGCACCTTGATGGATGCCAATCCAAAACTGAGGGGCAAGGGTGATCGCCTTGCTGGCTTGAGCCAGAAGGCGCTCAAAGAACTGGATCAAGGCAAACCAGAACTTGCTCTCCAGGAGGCCGCTGCCATTGGTCAGCAGCGTGTCGTCCAACTGGAAGGCGAGATCCAATCAATCAAACAACGCGCCATCGAGGAGGGCTGCTGATCATGGCTAACTGCGACGAGATTTTTCAGAAGATCCAGGAGCTGCAGCGGCAGCGCGATGCGTTGACGGAGCAGATCAACCAGCAGACGGAGATGCTCGACCCAAAGGATCGAGTGGATCCAGCACGGGTGTTCATTGCCCGTGACAAGCAAACCGGACTGGATGTCGAGGTCTCGTTTGACGAGATGTTCGATGCGGTGCGTCGAGCTGATAGCCCGATGATGCAGGAGTGGGCTGCCCGTGCTGCTGGGGAACGCATCACCCCCGTTGGTTCAGATGGGCAGTTCCAGAACCTGCGGCAGATGGTGGATCGCATGGGCGTTGAGGACGCGCAGCAGATGGCCGCCATGGTGCAGGCCATCACGGGTCGATGGGAGGAGCTGAATCCCCGCGACTGGAATGCCGTCACGCAGATCAATGACCGCAAGATTTTTGTTCAGCGGTTGGCGGATGCCTTTGCTGAAAGCGGCGTGCGGCTGGACAAGGATTCGATCAGCCAGGGTGTTGCTGAGAATGTCGCACCGTTCCTGACGATCTTGAACCGTCAGACCAAGCTCCAGGTGTTTGCGGATGTCACGCGCCAGACGCTGCTGGAACGCATGGCGGAAGTGCGAAAAGCCGTTGCCGCTGCTGGCGAAGCAAGCCCTGAAGTGAAGTATGCCTTCATGGATGCAGCCGCCAAGGCGATCTTCGCTCAGCGATCTGCGGCGTTGTCTCGCCGCGTCTCCGGTCAGCTGTTGCAGCAGTTGCAGAACGATGTGAGCACACCGCCTGCCATTGCGGCACGGTTGTTCAATGAGGAGCTGATCAAAGAAGCGGACAAGATTTTCCTGACCAATGGGAAGGATCTGATCAGCGAAGACTCGCTGGTGGGTCAGTTTGTCGAGGCCGTCAACCGTGGCGCTGATGGCATCGCTGACATGGAGCAGCTGGAGCTGACGGTCAAGGTTGATGGGGCTGACCCAACGGTGTCACTGGATCAGGACTGGGCAAGGAACTGGCGCAGGCAGGCCAGGGCTTATTACAAGGACAGCCAGCTGTTTAATCTCAACACGCAATTCATCAACAACTATCTGGCCAACAAGCTGGTTTTTGTTGCTGAGGGTTATCGCAAAGCGTTTGAGAATGGAGTGCGGCTGCATCCAGTTGGCACCGGTTTCTTCCGCAAGGTTTTCTCTGTTGATAAGACCTTCCAGGGCGCAAGGATTGCGGCTGAAGCTGGCCTGATGGCGCATGACGCGATCAAGCAGGGCTGGGGTGATTCGATGCGCCTGGGCTTCATGGAGAGCAAGACACCGTTCTCCGGCAACCCTGATCAACTCGGGATGCAGGGTGCGCTGCCGATTGACCAGCAGTATGAGATTGCGTATCGGGTGCTGTGGGGCGACGAAGGGCGCAATGCGTTGCCGGATGATGCGGGCATTGGTCAGATGGCGTGGGGTGCGTTGACCCATGCGTTTGATGAGGCCAAGGCTGACCCGAAGATGTTCCCGATTCATGTGCGGGATAAGGTCTTCGTCTCCACCAAGCTGTTTGGCAACTACCTGATCGAGAAAGCAGGAGGGCCTCGTCTCCCTGTTACATCAGCGTTGCAGATGTTGGCAGCAGTGGATCAACGCGCTGGGTTGCGGACCTTCATGACCGCCAGGGCGAATGAGCTGCTGCTGGATTCCTACAACACCAAACCAGACCTGAGCTGGCCAGAGCGCCGGGCGTTGGTGAAGAAACAGCTGGATGACCAGCTCTATCAAGCCACACCGACAGAGCAGAACATCAAGGACTTCCGTGATCAATACGGCTTCACGGCTGATGAGTTATCTGACGATGAGGTGGCAACGGTTATCGCCAACGAGCACCTGGGCAAGCCGGTGCTGGTGACACCAGAGCAGCTGGAGGCATTGGGTCTGTCGCAGTATGCGCGGATGCAGCAGAAGCCCAAGGGGACGCTGGGCAAGATGGATCAAGGCATCATGGCCGCCAGGGAGAACGCCTATGTGGATGCGTTATTCCCGTATTGGCGTTCACCGATGTCGCAGATGATCTGGGACATGAAGCTGGCCAGGCCGCCAATCATCGAGACGGCAAAGATCGTCTTTGGCAAGAAGAACATTTCCGTCAAAGAAGAGGCGGAGGTTTTGGCTGGCTGGCATGTATGGCTGTCGATGGTTGGCATGTGGGGAACCTTGGAGGCTGCGGGTGTGATTGAAGGCAACGGGCCGATTGATCCCAAGGCCAGGCAGCAATGGCTTGCAGCTGGCCACAAGCCCAACAGTGTTTTCGGCATCCCCTACAACATGGGCGGTCTGCCGATTCTCAATACGCTGTTCCTCTACAGCGATCTGCACAACAACTTCACCTCCGGTGAGTATTCGGACTACGACCGCTACAAGGCATTCATGTCTCTGGGCCAGGTGGCTGTCGGTCAGTTGATGCGTCAGACCGGCTGGAAGCAATTCCAGATGCTGGGCGACACGCTGATGAGCACCAGCCAGAAGCAATGGGAGCGGTTCTTTGGATTCCTGGCCAATGGGCAGATGAATCCGGCGTCCGGCCCGATTCGTCAGGTGGAGCGCATTGCGGGGCTGACCAGTCAGGACATGTATCCACCGCGCTACGAAACCCCTGGTGATCGCTATGCCGGGGACCAGATCGGTGATGACGATCCCTTGAAGGAGATCGAGCGCAACCTGCGGAACTGGGCTTACAACATGGTGCCGAGCGTTGCTTACCTGATGGGGCAGCCGCTGAAGGAGCGCGACTATCTGGGCACTGAGGTCAAGCGACCTGAGGGGATCTTCAAAGGTGAGCTGCCCGTGGGTGTGCCGGGCATGTGGGACAACCCGGTGTATGCCGAGCTGGAGCGGCTGCAGATGCTGCAACCACCAGCGCCGTTGATGACAGGACGACTCGGCACTGGCGGGGTGCTGATGGGTCCAGAGCTTGAGAGGGAGTTCAACGAACACCTGGGCAGCAGCAAGGGCGGTCCGATCAGCGATCACCCGAACTTCGGCGGGCGTCTGGGTGTGACCTTCAAGGCGGTGGAGGGTGAGTTTGATCGCGGTGATCAACGCCGTTACGAATCGACCTACAGCCAGAAGATCGACCTGGCGCCACTGCTGGATCGCCTGACGGATGGCAAGACACTGCGGGAAGCGTTGAATGGCCTCTTTGCTTCTGACACCTACCGGTCATGGGAAGCGGATCCACGGTTCACCACCAATGCAGCGGTGAAGGACAAACCGCGTGAAGTCATCACGCAGATGCCTGGCCCCAGGGCGGTGAAGATCCTGCATGACTACTACGCCACGCTGGCGGAGGAGAAGGTCGAAACCTCGGAATCCGCAGCAGCGGCAGATTGGCGACAGCGGCGTAATGCCAAGATCGGGCTGACGACACCGGCACTGGTGGACGAAAGCGCCGATGCGTTGGAGCGCACCCTGATGCGTTGATCAGCGAGGGGGCCGGTTGAGCCAGCCGGCCTCGAGCATTTGAGTGAAGGTTTCGTGTTGAGCCTCAAGTGCTCGAAGTAGCCGGAGGGCTAGATCGCGTAGTTCGTCTGTGTTCGTTGCCCGCTGGATCTGCCGCTCCGCAAGATTCACCTGGAACGAATGGGCAAGGTGATCGGCCATCAAGCAAAGGCTGCCCCTACCCTCGCGGAACCGGAGCAAGAGTCAATCGCTACAAGAACCAGTTGAAAGATCGCTAGGCTTTGTTCAACCTTTGCTGCCGGAATCATGACGACAGCACAATTCAAGCGAACGCAGATCCGCAAGCAGCTAATAGAAACTGCTGCGGATCCATTTCTAATTGCAGCCGACGCACTGGCACGCAACCAAGAATTGCGTGCTCGCATTCAGGAGTTGGAAGCACTGCTGCAGCGTTAATCCTCGCTGCCGCCCACCCATTCAGCAGGGCGCCAGTGCTCGATCAACTGCTTGCGTTTGGGGCCGCAGCGGTAGCGATGGAGATGTGCTCGACGCCAGTGGCCGCGCACTGGGCCTCGGATGCTGATGCCGTCATCGGGTTGATGACGGACATAGCGCACGGGTGGCGCGATCCAGGAGGGGCCTGGGCGCTGAGCCTTGTTGCGGATCTTCCCTGTTGCTGACTGGGGCGTGTCGATCTCCACCAGCTGAGGCTCGCTGCAAAGCAGACCGGTGATGCCCCAGGCCAAGCGGCTGAGGTTGTTCGCCGGGTCCGGCGCTGCTTCCCATGAGGTTTCGCTGCAACCGCTGAACTTGCCCCAAAGGGTGGAGCGAAGTCTGAGGCCCTGGGCGGTGTCATCAAACTCCAGACCCATGGCAGCACCGGGGTCGGTGTCGTTGATCGTCAGCACTCCTGAGGGGAGCATCACCAGCAAGCCAACGGAATAGGGCGCACGCATGGTTGGCCAAGGCAGCACTGGTGTTGCGTCTCGAAGATCAGCTGCAAGACCAAGACTGATGTGTCTGATCGGCGCTCGGCGATGACACCAGTCAAGGATCGAGCGGTTGGCAGCCACCAGGCCGCATTCAGCGGCAACACGATTCAGCAACGCCATGCCGACCAGATCCCTGACGGGCGTGTAGTTCTTGGATGGCGTGCTGATGTCTGGCCATGGTGTGGTCTCCGCCAGATCACTGAGGAGCCCGCGCTCCGCCAGTTCATTGATGGCGATTGGCGTTTGCTTGAGCCAACGATCAACTGCGGTGTATTGCGTCAACGAAAGGCGGCAGCGTTCCAGGAATCGGATGGGATCGCCCTGCACCGATTCACCGGCAAGCGTTTGCCTGAGCCAGTCGTAGTTGGTGTTCAAAACGGTCTCTCCCGCTGCGCGTTGAACCGTGCCTGCTCCTCGGCGACGGCATCACCATGTTCGGCATACCAGTCCGTGAGGATTTCAGTCCACTGCTGCTGGAAGTCCCGAAGCTCCTGGCCCTCGGTGGAAACGACGGTGACGGCCCGGTCGTCTTCCGGGTGAGCAAACAGCAGGCTGGTCCTGGTCACTGGTCCTGGAAGTTGATCGCCATACAGCGAATCAATCGCCAGGGCATAGGCCGCCAACTGAAGCCGCTGCTTGCTGCAGAACTTGGGATAGACATTTTTCCCAGGACGCTTGGTCTTGTAATCAGCGATGACCACTTCATCGCCCACCAGCATCAGGCCATCGCAGCTACCGGCGTAGGAGCCAGCGCCAGCGATGTTGTGATGGACAGGGATCTCAACGGCAAGGGTTGCCTTGGCCCTAGAGACAAGCTCCTGAAGCGGATTGATCCAAGGCAGGTGATCATCCAGCGGTTCATGAGGCTTGCCCTGAAGCCATTGCTCCATGGCGAAATGAACAGCGGTGCCGCGCTCTGCTGATTCGCGGGTCACGGCGTCATGGTCGATGTCTGGCTCGGCCTCGATCCATTTCGATTTATCGAAGGGGAACTTCCATCCGAGGATCGAGGTGACATTGGGCGCGACAATTCCGCCGGATTCGTAGAGGCCAAAGGATTTGCCCTTTGGGAACCAGCGGCTGCTGATCTGGATCGGCTTGATCGGCCTGTAGGAGGGAGGCTTCATTGGCCCACCTCCGCCTTGAGCTGGTCAGACAGCTGATCCACCAGGGCCTCCTGGGCACGGACCTGGGCCTCCAGCCGGTCGAGCACGGCCATGGCGTTGACCAGCTCGAACAGACGCGGGGCGGCGGCTCCGATCTCTGGGTATTCAGCCACGGCTTCAAGCGGCGACTTTTGGAACGCGGTAGCGATGGCGCTGGTCAGACAGAAAGTTGATGCGGTCATGGTCGGAAAAGTGTGGACATTCAAAACAAAGCAGGCCGGGCGATTAGCCGTCAAGGCTTACATCCCCGTAGAGGATTACGGGGACGGAGAGTAAAACGAGGGCGGCGATGTTTCGGGCCCTGGGAATGGCGCAGGTGCCCTGTATTGCTCCTGCCGAATTATCTGGCCGTTGTATTCCTGCAAGTAGGTGTCGCCCACCTTGCAGCCCCCAGGCGATGACGGTGAAGCGCCATAGGTGCCGCATTCAACCTGGGCAATCAGAAGCAGTTCGATCACTTCAACGCCGCCCACATCACCATCAGTCCCAGCACCCCCATGGCCAGGGGTGTAGCGAACAGCCACTGCAGAGCTGCCGCGCCCAACATGCTCGCGGCCACGCTGCCCACCAGGACGAGAACCCCGAAGCCCAGTAGCTGGAGCACGGCGATGACCCGATCTCGGACAGGGGGTGGTGGCGGCGGCTGGTTGAGGATGGCGTCGATTCGCGCCACCAGCCGGTCGCGCTCCATTAGCAGGCTCAGCCGGGTCTGGAAGGCTGTGCTGTAGTTGCGACGAAAGGCTGGCCGCCAGTCGTCCTCGATCAGTTCGCTCACCTCCTTCAGTCTCGAGTGAAGTTCCACCACCTCCCGGGGGAAGCGCCTCTTGATGGCAGCCATTGTTGATCTCCTTTTTTGTTTTTCAGGCAGCAGCTGTGTGCCGCATTCGTGCTCTGAGTCGGCGTAGAGCTTTTGCCTCGGCCTTCCTGGCTGCCTCCCGTGAGACACCCAGGGCCTTGCCGACCTCGCTGTAGTTCGCCACGCGGCCATCCGCCAAGCCAAAACGGAGAGCAAGAACCTGCCGCTCGCTTTCACTCAGCTGGCTCAGGGCGGTGTGCAGTTGCTCGGTCTGCTGCCGGGCTTCCACCTCCTCCTCGGGCGATGGACGGTCGCAGGCGATCACCTCAACGAGGGTCGAGCTATCCGAATCGCCGCAGCGTTGATCCAGGCTGCTTGTGTCCCGGGCGCGGGACGCGAGCAGCTCCAGAGTTTCAACGCTGCAGCTCAGGTGCTCAGCGCATTCCTTAAGGCTTGGCTCGCGGCCATGGGCTTGATGGAATTGCGTTTTGAACTTTCCTGTTTTCAGGATCGCCTCATGGGCGTGGATTGGCAGGCGAATCGTGCGGTTCGAGCATTGAATGGCACGGGAGATTCCCTGCCGGATCCACCAATACGCATAGGTGCTGAACTTGTAGCCCCGCTCGGGATCAAACTTTTCGACCGCACGCTTCAACCCAACGGCTCCCTCCTGCACCAGGTCGAGCAACTCCATCCGGCATTGCCGGTGGCTGGCCGCCTTCCTGGCCACGGTCACGACCAGCCGCAGGTTGGCGCTGATCATGCGATCCATTGCCCGCTTGCCGATGCGCTCCTGACGAGGGGTTGCTTGATCACCAGCATCAAGCCATTCGCGGACAGACGAACCGAGCAAAATCTCCTCGGCTGGAGTGAGCAGCGGGATGCGGCCAATCTCTTCCAGATAGGCGCTGATTGATGTTTTCCTTTCAACCATTGTTTTCCTCCCATCGCTTGTCTTTGAGCAGGGCAGCCGCCTCATCGGCGGTCAATTTCCTGCAGTTCTGCCAGCCACCGGTTGGCTGGCCGCTGGCATCCACCAGCACCAGCGCGAGGTTGGCCGGGGCTTTCCGGGCCAGCTGGCTCCAGAAGGACTGGGGCGCGGTGGCCCCCCGTTTCCGCAGCAGGATCGGGCGCTGGTTCATTGGCCTTCCTCCTGCAGTGGTGGCTCGTCCTGCTGCAGAAAGGCTCTGAACTCAGCCTTGAAGGATTCAATCAACTGCTGCAGTTCTGACAGCGTTGTTGGAATCGGTTGCGGCTCACCAATCGTGCTGCCTGCGTAGCTTTCGCCAAAGCGGATGGCGGTGATGACGCCTGCAGGATCAGCATCAAAACAGATTGAGCCGTCTCTGTAACAAGCGTCGGAATCGCTTTCCACGGGGCTAGACGCAAGCGTCAGGGAAATAGCGGTGAGCGGTGCGCCGCCTGTGTCATCGGACGGGAAATCAGAGACGGTGTAGTAAGAACCAAAAGCAGGCGGCTGAGTGAGGTAACGAGTTGCAGCTGGATCAAAGGGGCTGGTGATCTTGGTCTGGTCAACCTTGGCGACACCAAGGGCCAGGAACCAAGAAATCAGCTCGGTGGTGGTGAGCATGGCCATCACTCCATCCCCCCGTGCTGTTCCGCCAAGGCTGTCGAGAGATACTCCTGCAGCCGTTGCTGTAGCTGCCGGATCCTTGGCTGTTGAGTGAGCCCACCGCTGACAATCT
>OCRE01000024.1_pt1 | contig 14621 bp, 21 predicted proteins | sample 1494271 | NCBI WGS metagenome assembly OCRE01 (sample SAMEA3275604, study PRJEB22092) | marine metagenome | biome: Marine near barrier island; feature: Surface water influenced by Mississippi River output; material: Seawater | collected 2014-06-21T14:00:00+00 | depth 0 m | reverse complement strand
TCAACACACCTCTGTTTTGTTCTTTTTCTAGCGCAAGTTCTGCGGCTTTTAACTGCGCATCCACCGCTGATTCTTGTGCATCCTGTTGAACTTTCATCATCTTAACTTGCAGTTCACCTTGCTTGATTTCAAGTTCTTTCATCTTGGCCTGCTGTTCCATCATAGCCATCTGCTGTTCTGGGCTAGGCTGTTCTGGTTGCGGCGGAGGCGGAGGAGTCAGGAAGTCATCAACATTCTGATAGCCCATAGCCTTAACCAGTGATGCACCAAGATTGTACATATTCTGCGGGGTGACAATGGGTAGACCGCCAGACATAGCCTGAGCAGCAAACTGAATCATTTGGGACAGGTGGGCCATCTGCTGATCTTTGGAACCGTTGCCCAAAGCAACCGATACCGTGCAATCCATCTTGTCAGACCACGAATCAGGACGCACAGGAACCCACTGATTGCGAAGCATAACTACACGCTCTTTGTCCTGATACTTGATGAGCATTTCGTAGATGCGCCGCATCAGTTCTTTAACGCCTGTCTCTGCAAACTGACGGGCAATTAACTCCATTCGGGAGTGAGCATTCGTCATCACCGCATTAACGGCTGTGGCCGTTGTGTGGCTTGTCAGAGCGTCTGCATTTAGTCCCTGCGTATTTTTGTTTACACCGCTTCTTGACTCTCTGAGGTGGTCAAGATATTCAAGCATCTGAAATGTGTATGGCTCTAATGGCGGGGTAGACAGAGGCATAACGGCCTGAGGAGACTTAACACGCACGATACCGCCCGGGCGCTGAGTAAGAAGGTCATCAAGGTTGGCCTGCCCCTCCATCACAGCGTATCGACCGTAGTTCTGGCTGTACATATTATCCATGAGGTTACGCATAAGCGTAGACTTCATGAGTTGTAGATCCATAACGAGGTCGGCTACGGAAAGACCGTAGAATTTATGGGGAATTTTTACTGGCGTAATTGAGATAAACGGGCGATTATCCACCTCTTCGTTATCAAATACGTAGTCTCCAACGCTGCACACCTTTCTTAGTTCTGCAATACCGTCCTCATCATAGTCTGTTTTAATGAAAGACTCATACAGCCAATATTCCCTGTTGGCTTCCTCTGTCTCCGAGCCACCACCCCAGTATTCGTGAGTAGAGTCGTTGGAGTGTCGGGCTAAATCCTCTGTGTTGTACGACATCATACTGCCATCAACTCCGCCCAAATCCTCTGTGGTAAAGTTGTCGTCAGGGTACATGACACGCAGTTCTGATAGCGTCTTTCTTACACGATGGCAGACAAAACGTGCATCCTCGATAGACTTTGCTTCTCGGGAAATTAGAAATTCTTCGGGCGGTATGTTCTCAATGCGAACTCTACCGTTATAACCCGCCCTTTTGATAACTACGTCGTGAATAAGCATACCTTCTGGGCCAGCGGATTCGCTATGCTCTATCACTTCTACATACGGGTCTGATATTAAATACTCAAACTCCAATTCAGCAAGGTTATGGTATTCCTCTCTCTTTGCTTCTTCGTACTCATCCCACCACACTTTGACGATACCGTTCTTCTGAAGAAGGGCATCGTGGAACCAAGTGTACAAGATTTCCCACCCGGGGTTGTCTTTCGTAAATACATAGTTAACGTAGTCTGTAGCCTGTTCTGCAGCAGCCACATCCTCTGGCCCTTGAGGCGCAAACTTAACCATTTCGTCACCAGAGGCAAACACACGCATTAGCGATGGCTTTATCCACTCAATCGTATCCTGTACGGTGGAGTCTACGAACTGACTGCGACCCTCGACCTCATTGCCAAAGGGTGCTGAAAAGTAGTAGTCTTGAGCCATCTCTCTCTGCTGAGAGAGGGTGTCACCATAGAAGCCGATAGCATCGGTTATTTCTTGGTTGACGCGACCAATTAGTTCTCTTTCTTTCTCCATTAAACGATACCGTATTGTTTGTACTCTATGTTTCCTGACCAAGTGGGGTCGCTACCTGCGACCGCGAAACGTTGTGATTGAAAGGCGTAGCGTGTGGCGCTCATTAAGTCATCACGAATGGCGACTACTTTTCCGTCCTTTCGGTGATACATTCTGAATTCTTCAAACCAATCTGTAAGGTGATTGAATACCTTAAAACGACCATCCTCCATAGCCTGTACCATAGCCATAAGACCTTCCTCTACGGAATTTGAGCCTTTGGTCTGTCCCAGCCCGGGAGGATTGGAGAAATGCTCCATTCTAAAATTACAGCCATGCCCGCGATATTGGTCGGCAAGACCGGGATTCCCCATGCTATCCCTGCGGTTCCCGTCATGCGGGTAGACAATGGGTATAAAGAACGGTCTTTTGTTGATTATCTCGGCATGAACCGCTGGACTTGCTTTAGAAGCCCTGTAACAATCATATACGTAGAAGATATCCTCTTCCGTGTCTATAGCGCACCACACAACCGCTGTAGGGTGATCCCACCCAAAATCAATGGCCGCTATACGGGGCCAATGATCCTCAATATGTATCGGATCAACCATTAATTCTTCTTCATTCAGCGGAAAGATCAGACCAGAACCAATAGACGGCCTGCCAAACCTTCTCATTTCCCGCTCATGGGGTGAATACGCAGATAGAATCTGCTCCATCACCGCGTCATTTAGATGTCCTTCTTTGCCTCTGAGGGTTCTTATATGCTCAGATGCGTCATCCCATGTCGCATTTGTTAGGCTCTGACCCTTCTTAATGTGGTTCATAAACGCCGCCACAGTCTCGGTCATGCCTGATTCTGGGGTGAATGTCATGTAAACCATGCCACGGCGATCAAGGGTTCGTGTCACAGCCTGTGAGTAGAGTTCTCGGCTAGGTTCCTCGTCCAGCCATACCACATCCACAGAGCGGCCTTGCCACTTGTCCACACCCATTTCATAGGCTTTAAAGTGTAGGGATGAGTTCTCGCCTGAGATATGGCGTATTAGTGCAACGCTCTTAGCGTTTGGTACTCCCGGTTTCCTTTCTGTTTTTACTATATTATCTTTTGGAATGGCACCTGTACCAAATGCTTCAGGATCATCAGGGGAACCCAATAATTCTGCTTGTACGATGTCTCTCGTCGTTTCGTTTGAGACACCGCCAGCCCAAGCCGTAATTGCTCGGTTGAATCTTTTTCCCTCCCACCAGTCAGGATATAGACCAGTAAGGTGGTAGGCCATTTCAGCCGCTCCACAGTACGACTTACCTATTCGGTTAGCCGCCATGAGCAGGCGCTGATTGTTTTCAAATCCTGTGGCGTGGAACTTCATCTGATAGGGGTATGGATCGTAGAAGGAAATCTTCTCGTACCGCTCCCGCTTCTTAAGTTCTTTGGCGATCTCTAGCGCCTTTTCTACATCCAACTAATCATACTCCCATCTTTGCTTTTTTCTTAGAGGGTCATATCCCAGCATAAGCATTTGGAATGGCGCTCCGGGAGACAAAACTTCTGTTTGGTTTTCCGCCAACAATCTTGCGGCTGGGCCAACACTGGGATTAAATGAAAAAAGACCCATTGCCCTTTGCAAAAGACCTTTATTCTCAAGACCCCTTTTTGCGTTGTGTTGTTCTTTTGTTAGAACTTGTAGATTCTCTGGAGTATTTAAACCGCCATCAGAAAGTCTGCGTATGTGGTCTACCTCAAAACGACCCGGAAATAATTTCTTTATGTTTACGTTCTTATTTGATTCACCTCTTGAGCGATCATATCCAGTAGCGGCTAATTCAACTTGATACGCAGGTCTTAAGGCCCAAATAGGCGTTTGTTGCTGAACCATCAGCCTTCTAATTTCGCTTTTTCTTCGAGGATTTTCTTCTCTTGGTCTTACACCAATATTCTTAACAGCCTCAACTTGCTGTAAAAATTTTTCGCTGTAAGCCAGAGATTTATCTGCATTTAATCTTGATAGTAATTCACCAGCCCTCTGAACTTTCTCAGGGCTTGTTTTACTTTTCGCGTAACCAGATAAAGCACTTCTAACTTTTATTAAATCTTTGTCTTTGTCGTACTGATTTAGGTTTTGGGATTTTTGTAGAATTTTTTTTGTGTCCCACCCAGAAAAATCAATACCCCTTCTCGTAAGGTTATCAACAGCATTTTTATAGGCATCTGCGCTTATTTGCGCTTGGGGAGTTCTTGGCGGTGGCGGAGGTTTGTATGATTTCTTAGGGTTGTAGTCTGACATTTTCTTCTGAACTTCATACACCCTACTATCACTTACAGAATAGCCCTGCTCCCGTAGTATTGCCGCAATTGCTCTTTTAGACGTAGAGTTTCCTTTCGCCGCTTCCGCCCTATGTGTTTTTTCTATCAACGCCTTTAACTCAGGCGTCATAGGGGAAAGAGGCGCTGGCATTAGTTCAAAGGCCCAAGAAGGGCTTGCAGTTCCTTCTGTAACTCCTCCGTAGACTTCTGCTCCACCTGAGAAATCTCCTGCTGAATCTTCTCTGTGGGCTTCAGACCAGCCCTATCCAGAATATCTTTCACTGCTCCAAGACGTACAGACTCAGACTCTGCCTCTTCTGCCAATCTCTGCAACATACGCATGGCACTGGGAACCGCATCCTTAATCATCTTCTTGGTGCGATCCTCAATCTCAGCAGCAAACTTATTCTTTAGTTCGTAGCCTCTTTGCTTGGGGTGAGCGTATCCTGCCTGCTCTGCGGCGCGACTAGCATTGCCGTGCAGACAGTATTGCTCAATGAATGTTTCCTGTTGCTCAGTTATCACGTTTATATCTTTCCTGTTGACCAAGTGCCGCAAGCGGCGGATTTAGTTGTGGGAAGAAATCTTCCAACCCTATCTTGGGTCTTCCTGTTGGCAGTATTCCAAATGGCAAAGGCGCTTGAGGCATCATTCCAACCACATCGCTTGCTTTCGGAACCATAGGCATTTCGCCTGACATCATTGTTTCGCCAAGATTTTCAATGGACTGATTAACCGCCTGCCTACCTTTAGGGGTTGCTTTCCCTTTTGCGTTTGTCATTCCCTTTGGAAAATTCGCACTTTCTGCCCCTCTAACACCAGCGTCTAACGCTATAAGAGATTCGTTATCAAGGCCGTGTTTTGAAAGATATTTACCGGGTATAGAGGTTTGCCACGGAGTTATTGAAATCCAATGTTGTTTTGCCCCTGCCTCTGCAACATCGTCAATAACTTTTCCCAATCCCCCGCCAAGAGCCATTCTGTCTATACTTAATTCCGTTATTCTGCCCGTTCTACGATTAAAAACCCCTATAACATCTACTGATGCTGTTAAGGGGTCAGGCCCCGCATCAACTTGAAACTCATAACTAATATATCCGTCTTCCTCCTTTATTTTTCTTGGCAATGGATAAGGGGATTTTCTGTCGTATCCCTTTGTGTCGTTTAACCTCTTTATTTCAGCCATAAGAGATTCCGCTGTAACAGGTTCTTTCCGCTCCATCAGATTAGACCAAGCATGGCCTATCCCGTTTTTTGGGTTGGTTTTGTAAGACGCTACCATCTGCCCCATCTGATTTCCCGTTACATCAGCACCCTCCCTTCTATGGGCCAACACAACAGGCTTACCGTCATTAATTCTTGTGAACCTCTCGGGTATTCTTTCTGACAGGTGTTTTGCTACTGCAGGGTTTAAGTCTAGATTTAAAGCCTCAGAAATTACTTGAGGATTGCTTTTCATCTCAGTGGCTGTTGTTGTTTTCTTAGACGGGAATATAATGCTGTTTACCCTTTCTAAAGGTGAACCCGGTTGAATTGCAGGGTTATCAGGGTCAAAGATAGCCTTCTGAACATACTGGTTTGAGTAGTCGCTGACAATCTCCCTTTTGGCTTTGTTAACTCTTAATTTTTCAGAATTCCAATCATCCATTGCCCTTTTTTGAGCAACCTCCTTCGGAATATCCTGACCCAAGTAATCTTTCGTTCTTGAACTTACCCAAGAATCTTTGTCCGTATTTTGAAATTTTCTTATCAATTCAAGATTGTCATCAATAGCCTCTTGAGACATTCTTGACACTCCTCTTTCCCGATATTGCGCCTTTTCTACTGGAGAAAGTGATTGCCAAAATCCTTCTCTAGCCATTTCAACTGGCGTGTTTATTACCGCTACAGGATTTCTTTGGAAACCGGGGACTTGTTTGTACCAACCCTTTCTAAGTATCTGACTCTTATCGGCAAGAGTACCCATCCCACGTTTGGCATAACTAAGCGCCCCTTTTATTGGGGAATACCCTACGCTTGTTCCCCAGTAAGCGATATCGCCAATAGTATCGGCAACTTCATCTGATGCCCCTAAACGCTTTGCTAGTTCCTCGCTACCTTCTCCAAACTGAGCAAAAGGAAGGTCTACCAAGCCCAAGATATTATTCCAACCCTCGGCTGCGGCCCTCCCCTCTTCGGTCATGGGTTCAGCGGAGTATCTTTGTATTCCCTCTACAAAACCTTGCTTCGCCTCTTCAGAATTCCAAAATGGCATACCATCAACCCCCTCATTAAGGGATGTTTTGCGGCCAATGTCTTTCCTATCATACGCAGGAAAAAGCCAAGATGGTCGGTCTGACCAATCAAACCCAGATAAAAGCCCTTCACCCCCCGCTAAAATAGCACTACCTAATGCTTGCGGAACGTAGCCTACGGAAACCCCCGCCGCTTCTAGGGCACCTGATAGATAATCTCCGATTGATTTTTTCTCTTTGTCCATAAGTAAATGCTAATGAATGGTAAAAATACCCCGATGGTGAGTGGATAGGACATATATAAAAACGCGAAAAAAAAAATGGGGTCGGTGGGGGGTCATTCCCAGCGTCGTTGAGTCCGATTTATTTGTGGAAAGGATAGGCTCGTTACCATGTTTTGAATTCCGCCACTAATAGTAGGTAGAAAATATATTGCGATGGTCTGGTGTGCCGTGTGTGTGTGGGGTAGGAATATGCCATAAACCCACCTTATGCCCCCATAAAAAGAATCACATAGACTATCTGGAATTATGTGGTATAGTCGCCTTACTTACTGACCACGGGAAAAACACATGGACATTCTATACATAGTTTTAACTGGCGTAATACTGCTAATAGCATCACCCTTTTTACTGGGTATTGCTAGTGTTCTAGCCTACATCATCTCTAACCTATTCGGGGGAAAGGAATAATGCGCTCAAACGTCTACTACAATCTGCATAAGAAAGTGTTTTCTGTCCGTCAATCTGGTCGAGTCGTCGACCATGCCCACCATGTCATGCTGTCTGACGTGCGTTTTAATGTCGGCCTTGCGGGACAGCGTAAGGTTAGGCTCGAAAAGAAAAAGAACGTGCACGCTACCGTTTCGGGTATTCGTGATGATATGTTCTTGTGGCCCGATCTGACAGAAGCCAGAAAAGCCACCTATAACCCGTATAAAAACGACACATTCGTGGACGCTGAAACAGGTGAGCCAGTGTTAAAGTGTGACCGTGCATTCCTTCATAAGCCTTGCGGCCATCCGCCAGTCATCTTTTACTGGTCGGGGGTGTAAAATGTACGTGAGAACCAGAAAAGAGCAGATAGAAAACGCTGTAGCGATAGTGCTAATATTCGCTGTATCCTCTCTACCCTTCATAATAGGATAAACACAATGATTAAAATCAGCAAAATGAGCGGTAAATTACACGGTATCGGCGCGATTAATACCGACACCACCACGAACGAATTCTGCATCCGTCAAAAGGATACTGACACCATCTGCGGGAAATGCTACTCCCATCGTATGCTGTCTACCTATCGCAAATCGTGTGTTCCGGCTTTTGCGCATAATTCCGAGGTGCTATCGAAAACCATCATTCCTGAGCAATTCTTACCGCGTATTAATCAGGCGTATTTTCGTTTTAACGGTCATGGGGAATTGATAAATAAGACCCATTTCATAAACATTGTCGGGATTGCGCAGAAAAACCCACATTGCACCTTTACGCTGTGGACTAAACGCGCCTCTCTGGTTCGCGGCCAATGGGTACCCGATAACCTGATTCTGGTATTCTCAAATCCGCGTATTGATCGCGTAATAGGCGTTCCGCGTGGCTTTCACAAGGTGTTTAATAACGTCAATAAGGCGTCGGGTATCGCTCAGAATTGCACGGGTAAAAAATGCCTAGATTGCCTCTTATGCTACCGAAAAGACTCTGGCGCTGATGTTATCGTGGAAGCCGTAAAGTAACGTTCAGCCCTATAGGTAATTTTATTCAGAGCGGGTTTTTCCCGCTCTTTTTTTTATTTGCTCGTCACGCGCTCTGTAAGGCCCGCCACGGGGTTTTATTTGTCCGATAGGGTACCTGATAGGCTCGATTCTATCTCCCTCTGTAGGCTCTTTGGCTTGCGCTTATACGCCGTCGCTAACTCATGCCGACCAGATTTATTAAACTTTTGCGCGTGTTTGGCGACTAAATTTCTGCGTTTGGCTCGCGTCGTTCTGTCACTGCTCATTTTTCTAGATAGGCGATAGCCTTACGTAACAGTTCGGGACTGTCCCCCAGTTTACCAATGCCAGTATTGCATTTCATACACAGCAAACCGCGAACCCGTCCAGTTTCGTGGCAATGATCTACCGCCATCGATCTGGCTTGATTGGACTGATGATCGCCACAGATAGCACAGCAACCGTTTTGCTCAGCGAACATCTTGTTATAGTCCTCAAGGGTTATGCCGAATTTGTATTTTAACCTCGCACCCCTGTCGATTTTTTTCTGGTTTGGGTTCGGGTTTTCCTTGTAGTATTGCCTTGTACATGGTCTGCAATAAGGCGATAGGCCCGTTTTGGAATGGCTACCCTTATAGAATTCAGATGATTTTTTGATTGTCCCGCATCTAGGGCAATACTTGGATTCTACTAATTTTGAAGTTTCCATAATATTTGCACCATTTTGGTGCATCTAAAGTTATAATTGTCATTTAGACCGAGATGACCCCGCCTTTATTGTCATGCTCTGCTCTTGTGGCTTCCTCGCATGGGGTAAGAGATTGGATTTATCAGGTACCGTTATTTTTACACTCGGTGAAAAGTGCGACCCCTATCTGGTAGGTCATCGTTAGCCTGTTTACCCGCCCGTCCTAAGGCGTCCAATTCAATAATCACTTTCGGCAAGAGTTCGGGATGATCGGCCCGATAATTTTAAGAGTCTTGACCCGCTCAAATTCGATTATAACGAATCCTTTTTAAGATAGTCAACAGCCTTTATAAGTAATTCTGGATCATCGTTTAAATTCCCAATGCCCAGATTGCATTTTACGCATAGCAGACCACGAATCCGCCCAGAATCATGGCAATGATCGACTGCCATTGCTCTTGTTTGATTAGACTGATGCGTGCCGCAAATTGCACAGCATCCGCCCTGATCCACGAACATTTTGTTATAATCGTTAGTATCTATTCCGTAATTAGCCTTTAAATGTCGATCCCTTTGCGAAGCCTTTAAAAGTCGATCCCTTTGTAACTTTTCACTCTTGGGATCATATGTTTTAAAAAGTTCTTTGACGCGTTCTTGTCGTTCTGGGTCTTCGTAGATACTTTTTTTCATGCTGTTTTAAAAGTTTATTCCTGTCATAATATTATCTTTTGGCGTAAGTTATTGATAATAAAGGAAAACTTGCCGTAGATAAAAAGGTGAAAATTTTTTAAAAAACGCTTGACATTGGCTTTTAATGGGTATAAATTAGCACCTACCTTAACAAAACAGGAAAAACAAATGGCAACCCGAATCGAAATGAAAACCCTCAGCCGACTCACCCAGTATGTTGATCTGGTACAAAGGCTTGCAGATGAATACGAGGACAAGGTGCTGAAAGCGGTATGGAAAGACAAGCCCATCCCAAAGGAACGCATGGAGGAAGACCGCACGAAAGTCGACTTTACTATCGGTAGACGATATGCTAGAGTCTTTCAGACATACGGCATCAATACCAGCGTTCATTCATTCGTCGATATCGAGAATGGCGACATACTCAAAGGCGATTGGAAGTCACCCATCAGAGACAAGAATGGTAAACTGGCAGTTCGTGGTAATATCTGGGCTGATGATCTTGGGGAATCCGATATCACTTGGTGCGGCCCAAAATACCTACGCTAAACCTAAACAGCGCCCCTTCGGGGGCGCGAGGATTTAAAATGAACATTTACAAGGCACTTGAAAGAATCCAAACTGTGTTCTATGATGACCACAGCATTGCGGGATATCATTTTTACTGCAGAAGCATTATGGACGGTAAGCAGAGAATTTTCTCTCTCACACCTTCGCAAGTAGGCGACAGAAACCCTCACGAGGACGCTATAAAATGGCGGGATGGCACTCTGATTCAGAATGCTTTCCCGTATATGTACCCCAATGAGCGCGAACTGTTGCTCACTGGGCTTTTGCCAGAAGAACTGGATAACCCCGAATTTTTAGGAGAATGGGAATAATGTGGACTGCCGATGAAATTTGTGAGTACTATGACTCTCACTTATCTGTTACAATCGCACAGATAGCCCGCATGAGCGGGTGGTCTGTGGCAGATGTTAAACAATTGTTATTAGGAGAATAACATGACTAAGTGCATACACTGTGGATCAGATATGATCTGGGGATCTGACGAATCAAGCGAAACTTTTGATTGCGATGCTCACTTTATAGACTCGTTTTACTCGTGCAGTAATGAGAATTGCGAAACCACTGCGGTTTTCACCCGAAAGATAGACGGGGACATTAAATATGAAATTTGACATTGTGGCGGCATCAAACGGCGGGTTTGTGGTTGTATGCTCTACCTTTGCGCCTAACGCTGATGAGGCGTTAAGAAAGACCGCTAATTTCTGCGCTTTCGTGGACCCTGTTTGTGCTAAACCCGCTTCAATTCCGCTGTCAGACTGGATAGCGGATCAATATGAGGAATAAACATGAATATTTTCGTAACCGACTACGACCCCGTGGTTTGTGCATCGCACCATTGCGACCGCCACGAAGCCAAGATGATTCTGGAATCGGCTCAAATGCTGTGCGCAGTACACCATCGCTACGGGTCTACTTTTCCCAGCATTTACGGGGAAACCCATAAAAACCACCCCTGTACGCTGTGGGCTGGTGAGAATCAGCGGAACTATTTCTGGTTGCTTGATCTGTTCTATGCACTTAATAACCAACGTGCGGCCCGTGGTAAGGCGACACACAAGTCCTTTAGGGATCTAGCCCATCACCTAGAAAAAGCCCCTGAGGGGCTTCCTGATGCCTCTGAACGCACACCATTCGCTCAGGCCATGCCAGATGAGTTCAAGCATGAGGATGCCACGGTTGCCTATCGTCGGTATCTGATGGCCAAGCGCGATGAGTGGCGCACCCGTGGGCTAGACTTCACCTATAACGATAGACCTATCCCAGATTGGATATCCCATTAGAGATATATACAGCAGGAGAATTTTGTGCTAAAATATTTTTATTATTTTGACGATGACGGAATTTTGGTGGTAGAGTCAGAGAACGGCTCAATCACTAAAGGTAGTCCAGAAATAATGCTGGAGTTCATTAAACAAGTAAAAGCGGAGAAAAAGAAATGAGTTATACTTTTGAAAGTGTTTATGCCTTAACCAAAGACAACATTGAAGATGTTGAGTGGGAGATGGTGAACGAGTTTACTTCCCCAATGTACCGATATCTCTCACCTGAAAAGGTGTCCTTGATTGAAGAATTTATTTCTGATAAACTCGATCATTCAGAGATTGAAGATTACTACCACAGCAAATACGGTGATTAACATGATGGACGAAGAAGAAGCATGGGCTTTGCAAGAACAGGAGATTCAGCGAAGGGTAGACAAAGAGTTTGCCAGAATGATGGAATCAGAAATGGTGCCAGAATCTCAGGTCGACGTTTACCTGAGCGATCTTGATGAGGTCATCCTAGAGATCAAGGGAAACGGAATCATCCTGAGCGAGAAAGCCGCCGATAGAATTCAGCACCTTCTGGCTAACTGTCTGTTTGAATTGGACATGGCTAGACACAATGAGGATGAGCGTAGGCAGTGGCCGTAGTAAAGATGGAACAGCGGGCTTTCCGCATACTGAAAAACATTCCGAAACGTATGGTGGCGACTCTACGCCACCAAGCGGATGTCGAAATGGATTCGCTGATGAACAGCGCATTAAAGTGCATGAACATCTTATCCAGATCGCGGAGAGTATCAGATAAAATGATGGTAAGCGCGTGGGAAATTTACAGCAAATTGCAACAATACTCTGGTAAAGTAAACCATAAGTTTCTGGACAATGACCATAACAACCCAATGCGGGTGGAGACTTCTGCAATCAGAAGCAATATCAAGGGTCAGGACTGGAATCAGTTTTACAATACTGGTGGAAAACCCTTCGACCAATACTACCGCCACGGCGGAAACTGGAGATACGGAACACGAATATGGAAATCAGCGAGAAAGACCTTAGGCATTACGACAACATCGGATCAGTCGAAAGAAAAGTAAGGTCATCAAAAGAATTTACACGGGAAACATTTGACTTTTTTAATCTGGACGAACAGTTATCGGGAATAAAACTACCACTAAATGAGTTTGACAATAAGTTTAGGTTACGCGCAGAAGAACTGACAGTACTGGCTGGCATCAATGGCGCGGGCAAGTCTCTGCTTGCATCCCAGATCATGCTGAGTGCAATGGATCAGGGCGTGAAGTGTCTGTCCATCAGTCTTGAGATGTCACCCAAGTCTCAGTTAGCGAGAATGTGGCGACAGGCTTCACTGCAACACAAGCCAGACATAGATGCTGGACTACAGTTTACACAGTGGGCTGGGGATAAACTGTTCTTCTATGACCAGCACGGAACCATCAGTCACAAAGATTTAATCGCGGTGATGCGTTACGCATACGACAAACTGGGAATTGGATTGGTGCTGGTGGATTCTCTGATGACCCTATCCATGTCGAGTGATGATTGGAATGGTCAGAAGATGGTGGTTCAGTCATTGGCTAACACGGCGCGTCATCTTGGAATCCATGTGATTCTGGTAGCCCATGCGCGAAAGGGCAACAGCGTCAAAGATCGGCTCGATAAATGGTCGATTGCTGGATCAGCGGACATCACTAACAGAGCCGACAACGTAATTATTCTGGGCAGAATATTTGATGACCCAGTTCACCAAGCGTACCTAAGTCTTTGTAAAGCAAGGCATTTTGACGGCGCGGAACTGGACTTAGATTTGAAACTTGACATGGCATCCATGAACTACTACACTAATGGATTGCATCCTAAGGCATTGCTACCCACGATACCAAGTGGCGGTAATGCAGGCAAACTACATGAGGCAGGATTGAATGAAAACATCATCAGCAAAGTCAAAGGGAAGAAGGCTTCAGCAGTGGCTCAGGTCGCTGTTAATTGAAGTCTTTGACCTAGAAGATGATGACGTTAGATCAACTAGCATGGGAGCAAGTGGAGAGGATGTATTACTTTCTCCACGTGCTAGAACTATATTTCCATACAGTGTAGAATGCAAGAATCAGGAGAGACTGAATTTGTGGAAGGCTTGGGAACAGGCCGAAGCAAACGCAGGGAGCCATGAACCCCTGCTTATTGTAAAACGTAATCAACGTAAACCCTTAGCAGTCATGGATGCTGAGAAATTTATTAGGAGACAACATGAAACTGAAACACCCGATAATTGACCGATCTTTTATGGATGAGTTTTTCTCGCCTATGAAATATCTGTCTTATGGAACCGCTGAACTTATGGAAGGTGAGGGAACCAAAGAAAATCCTTATATTATTCACCGTAAGAAAATGGTTGACACCGTGTATCATGGCTGGTATGATGACGATGGTAGTTATCACGAAACAAAACAGGAGCAATAGATGAACTATGTAGAGATAGCGTTGAAACGCCCATTCCGCGAACACAAATGGCGGAAAGGTTTTAAGGGCGGTTCAGACTTGGTATATATTACTGCGCGTGATGTAATGAATCGACTTGATGAGGTGTTCGGAGTCGGTGGATGGCAGGCACACTACGAAAATCTGGGTGGCAGAATGATCTGTAAACTGAAGTGCAAGGTTGGTGGTGAATGGATTACCAAGTGTGACGGCGCTGGCGACACTGATATTGAAGGCGACAAAGGGGGCATTAGTGATGCCTTAAAGAGAGCCGCTGTTCTATGGGGAATTGGACGCTATCTCTACTACCCTTCTGCTTTTGATAAAGGCCGTAATCCCGCAGAGTGGGCTACTCCAGAAGGCTATGATAAACTAATGGCTGAACGGCATGGCAAAGAACTTGAAAAATGGAGAAAGGAATATGAGGCAAGCCTATGAATTTTAGAACCGATCTGGGAAGAAACATCTTCCACAATAAATACGCTCACAACAGATACGAAACGTGGGGCGACAGGGCGCAGGCCGTGGTGAATGCGGTATGCGGAGACAATCAGGGTACTGAGACTCCGCTACTCACCAAGACTGAGCGCGATCAACTCACTCAGTATCTGTCTGAGTTTAAGTGGGTTCCCGGAGGTAGATACCTGTGGTATGCAGGTCGGGAGGCTCGGTTCTATAATAATTGCTACCTTCTCAAAGCAGAGGAGGACACCCGTGAGGAGTGGGCTGACCTCTGGCGTAGAGCAGGCT
>OCRE01000023.1_pt1 | contig 14780 bp, 18 predicted proteins | sample 1494271 | NCBI WGS metagenome assembly OCRE01 (sample SAMEA3275604, study PRJEB22092) | marine metagenome | biome: Marine near barrier island; feature: Surface water influenced by Mississippi River output; material: Seawater | collected 2014-06-21T14:00:00+00 | depth 0 m | reverse complement strand
CATCCCTTTCTGAATGGAAAGAAGCCCAACGAAAGAAGTTCCGACTCATGGCTGAGAAAAACCCGGAGGTCTGGAACTTGCAGAAAGTATTTGATTTGAGACTTGACTTACAAAAACAAAAAACATGAAACTTGGGAAATTTGATTGCAGCACTAAATTGATAAATATACTTTATAATGATACCTCAAAAGATATAATTGTTAGGACATCAAATATTAACGATATGCTTTTTGTAGATAAGTTGCAAAAAGAAAATAGCTACGCAGTTGGTTTCATCCAAAAAACAGTATGGGAGGATTATGTCTGGGGTGGAAAAAGAAACTTTATAGTCTTAATATGTGAAGCCAATAATGACCCTGTTGGATATGTTTTGATTACTCCAGGAAAAGGAACTTATAAGTATGCTAAAATTCAGCAAATAGCAGTTCGTAATGACGCAAGGCGGTTGCAATATGGCAAAGCATTAGTTGAGGTTTGCAGAGATTTTTGCGAGACATTTGGCAGAATAGGATTTACTTTAAGGTGTAGAACTGATTTAGACAGTAACTTTTTTTGGAAGTCATTGGGATTTCAAAAATATGGAGTTTGGGAAAAGGGTAAAATTAACCATGTTGGTTTTAAGGCAAGCGATGATATAAATCTTTGGAAAATAGAGTTAAATAGAAATATGCCAGCTTTATTTGATTTGACTTTGGACATGGGGCGCAAATGAAGATTATCAACTTGACTCTTCATCCTGTCATCATTCTCAACAAAAACAAAAAAGTCATCATGCACCTTGAACCATCGGGCGAAGTTGCGAGAGTAACGAAGATAACTGAACAGGTCGACCACCTGGGCGCGATTCCGGTCAGTCGGGCGCGGTTCGGGAAGATTAAGGGGCTGCCGGACGCTGGGCGGAATTGTGTGTATGTAGTCAGCAAGATGGTTCACGAGGCTGCAAAGGGGAGGACTGATTTGTACTATCCGGCCGAGAAGGTAAGGGAGGGGAATAGGGTAATTGGATGCAGAAGTTTAGGAATATGAAAAAAGTCACGAGCATATCGGGCGGAAAAACATCCGCATACCTTGCAGCAAATTATCAATCTGACTTCAATGTCTTTGCCCTTGTCAGGACTTCTGACTTGTCTTGTAAATATCCAGATGAATTTCTGCGAAAGAAAGTAGAGGATCGCATACAAAAGCCATTCATCGGGACTTTAGAAGATGATATAATTATTCAGACTATTTTTGAGCTTGAGCAATTTATCGGAAAAGAAATTCATTGGGTATCTGGATTGACTTATGATGAGGTTGTAGAAAAAAAAGGAGGTTGGCTGCCAAACAAACTTCACAGATATTGCACCACTTGGCTCAAGCTGGATCCAATATTTTACTGGTGGGCCGAGGTGATTGGTGAGCCAATACAAATGCAGCTTGGATTTCGGGCAAACGAAGTGAGCAGGGCAAACCGCATGCTCAAAAAAGTAAATGCAAACGGACTTCTTGAATACAAGGCAACCTTTGAAAAAAACAAAAGGGGTCAAAACAAATGGCAGGAAGTCGAATGGCAGGCTCCATGTTTTCCCCTAATAGAGAATCGAATATTTAAGACCGACATTGAAAAATATTGGGCAGATAAGCCAGTACCATTTGCGAGGCTCAACAACTGCGTCGGATGTTTCCATCGAAACCCAATACTTTTGAGGAAAATGTATGAGGGCCATCCCAACAAAATGGAATGGTTCGCAAAGCAGGAAGAGGTTAAAGGCAGAGGAAATTGGCGGAGTGATGTGGCATACAGGAAAATTATAAACTCCAATCTTCAGCAAGAGATTTCATTTGATGAATTTACAGACTGTGATAGTGGGTATTGTGGATTTTAGAAACTTAGGGATATTAAGATTGAGCAGTCATACCGAAGCGGGCGTACGTTTGCGTTGAGTTCCCGTTTGTGACTGTGTAAGTGTATCTTTGGGAAATAAAAAGTAAACATGACATACATCGGAATTGACCCAGCCTATCGTAAGAACGGCTTCACTCTTTGCATCATCAAGAAGAACCTGGTGAGATACGAGACAATGAAGTCCGGATTCCTTGACTTTGCAAAATGGCTGATGAAGTCAAGCATCGAGGGACTGTTTTCGGATGTGGTGTTTTGTATCGAGAACAGCGCGCTTCAAAATACAAGCTTCGATATGTCAGGGCCTCCGGCCGTCTTAGCCAAAAAGGGGCGAAATGTTGGGATGAATCAAGCAATCAGTCAATGCACGGTTGACTTGACGAGGCAGTTCTTCCAGGATGTCTATGAAATCAGCCCTAAGGACAAGGGTCAAAAGTGGACTCATGAGGAATACCGCGGAGTTATTGATCAGGGCGGATATGTGGCCACAAAGAAGACGAGTAACCAAGATGAAAGGGATGCTTTCAAGCTTGCCTTAATCGCGAAGAAAAGGCACGGAATGAGTGGGCCTTTAATTTGAAAAATCGTATCTTGGGGCAAAACCCCATGACCTACCAAATCATTCAGCGCGACCCAGATGGCCGCGTCATTGTCGAGAAATACGAGAATATTACGAACACTCAGCTGCTGCTGATATTTGATCACCAGGACAAACTTGAATCATATGAGGATTTCGATGAGGAGGAAAAGAGCAAGATTGCGGAATATGCCATCATTGAAACGGTCATGCAGAAGCCGTTCATTCAAGTCTTCGAGGATTCACCGAAGACAGTTGAGATGTTCAAGCAGTACGACCTCGAGCAGCAGTCACTAATTTATAACTACTTCATCGAGGCCGAATGCTACCGAGCCGCCTCAGAAATTGACCAAATAATTAGAAATTCAAAATAAATTCTTACTTTTAACTTATTTTTTAACAAAAACCCCCAGCCCAAAAAAATCAAGCTGAGGGTTACAAAATTAGGTATTATGACAAATGTAAATGATGTAAACATCAAAACCTCATTTGATTACTCACGTTTTAAGTTCTACCCCTCCAACAGAGAGCCAAACCATTGGCGAAAATTGTACAACTCAATCAAAGAGAACGACTTAACTAAGTATGTACCCATAGTTGTGCAAAATGTAAACGGCTTCCTATACATTGTTGATGGTCAAGGCCGATTTCTTGCTTGTAAGGAGCTTGGCATTCCTATTTATTACATAGAGTCAGTAAATGGGGAGATTGGTGATAAAGATATTGCAACCATGAACACTAATCAGACAAGCTGGAGGCTAATTGATTATTTGCAATACTATAAAAGTAAAGGTATGATTAATTATGTTAGATTCTACTCTGTGTATAATGAGTTGGGAGATTTCAATATTAATCATATGCTGAAAAGCTTAGAAAAGTCAGACACAAGTAGTTATGAAACCTTTAGGAATGGAGGATTGCAATATGATAAAGCTGATATGAATCATCACAAGAAAGTTTATCAAGCAATCCAATCTTTTTTGAGGAATGGTCTTAATTTTAGAATTACAAGTTCATTTGTAGCAGCTGTAAGTGTTGTTCTCAAATCAGTTTCATTGACTGAATTAATAAACCAACAAAAAAAATATCCTTCACTACTAATCAAGCAAATTGATAAGAATGGATATGTAGAAATGCTTGAAAACATTTTGAATTATCGAAAGAGGCCAGCAAATAGAATATATTTTAAGGATACAAGAATTGCAAGACATGTCTAATCTCAAGAATAAAACCACACCAGAGCTCGCTCAAATCCTCGATGACTTCCGAGTTCCTCCCAAACCGGGAGTACCGAGAGAGAAGCGAGGCTTTAATATCTGGCGAGTGCTTGGGAACCTCTTGTATTTCCTTGCCATCATCATCGAGTTCCTTAATCGGCTCGAAGACCTTGGCATCATAAAGCCGAGAAGATAGCTTTCATTTTTTCTTAATTTTTTTCATGTTTTTGTGTTTGAATGAGAAGTTCAGAGGGGGCTATTAAGAGCCCCCACTTTTTACATAATCGTAAACATATGAAATTAATACTTGGGGATTGTTTAGACAAATTGAAAGAGTTGGATGATAACAGCATTGACTCAATAGTTACAGACCCTCCATATGGGCTTGCCTTCATGGGCAAACGGTGGGATTACGATGTTCCATCCCAAGATATTTGGGAAGAATGTCTTCGGGTTCTAAAGCCAGGAGGGTATCTTCTTTCGTTTGCTGGTTCGAGGACTTACCACCGAATGGCAGTAAGGATTGAAGATGCAGGATTTGAGATTAGAGACCAAATCATGTGGGTGTATGGAAGTGGGTTTCCTAAATCTATGAATATAGGAATACAAGTTGATAAAAAACTTGGTAATCAAAGAGAAGTTATTCCAAACCCAAGGGCGAATCAACAAACGGCTGCAAAAAATGGTATTTACGGAGATTATGAAGCGGTCGCATACATAACCAAGGGTAATAGTGAATGGGAAGGTTGGGGAACTGCTCTCAAACCCGCTCATGAACCAATAGTAATGGCAAGAAAACCATTCAAAGGGACAGTAGTAGATAATGTATTAGAATGGGGAACTGGTGGAATAAACATAGATGAGAGTAGAATAGGAACAGAAGGTGGAACAAAACGAAGTCATCAAACAGATTATCCAAAAAAAGATAATGGTAAAGAAGATAGAGAAAGTCAAAATTGGAGAAAGGGCCACGATATAGTAGAAATAAACGAAGGCAGATTCCCAGCCAACATAATCTTTGATGAAGAAGCCGGTAAGATACTTGACGAGCAGAGTGGTATAACTAAAGGTAGTGGTGTAAGTAAAAAGGTTGCAAGAAGTAAAAAAGGGTTTAAGATTAGTGGAAGTTCAAATAATATACAAGCGGCAAACTCACCAGATATCTATGGTGATGCAGGTGGAGCATCTCGGTTCTTTTATTGTCCGAAAGCATCTAAACGGGATAGGAATGAGGGATTGGAACATTTCGAGGGTAGATTCTCACCAACTATGGGAGATGGTATTGGAGTGAAAGAATATAATCCAAAAACTGCAACACTAAAAAAGAACCATCATCCAACCGTCAAACCAACTGATTTGATGTTATATCTTATCAGATTAGTAACTCCAAACGGTGGAACTACATTAGACCCGTTTATGGGTTCAGGTTCTACGGGCAAAGGTGCGGTTCGGGGTGGTTTTCACTTTTTTGGAATTGAAAGAGAACAGGAATACTTCGAAATTGCGGAAGCAAGAATAGAATACGAACGGGACAATCCATATGATGAGAAGAGTGGAAAACGGGTAAAAAACCCATAAATATCGAACAGCCATTCACAGAGGGCTACTGATGTCCCTCTGTGATAATTAACTCACATAACTAAACCAGTAAATCCAACAACCATGATCAACCAAGCACAACTCATCGGCCGCCTCGGGAAAGATCCCGAGATCAAAACAGGCGAGAACTACACACTTGCCACGTTCAGTCTTGCAACATCGGAAAGCTACAAAGACAAGAGCGGAGAATGGCAAGAGCAAACCGAATGGCACAATGTCAAGGTATGGGGCTACAATGCCCAAAGATGCGAAAAGCTCAACAAGGGAGACCTTGTGTGGGTGACAGGAAAGATTCACTACGATTCATATGAGGTCGAAGGAGTCAAGAAATACCGGACTGAAATAATTGCATCCCAAATCCGCGCACTCAAGGTAAGCGGAGAGGGACAGACAGCACAAGAACCGGCCGCGCTTCCTGCTGGGGATGATGATGGATCAGATATGCCCTTTTGAAAAAGAAACTGCAAGCAAGTATTTGGTGTTAGTCTTATAAATTGACAACCATGCCACTACCCACAAAGCGACCGACCGAATCAAAAAAGGAGTTCGTTGCTCGCTGTATGAGCGATGACAAAGTGATTGCGGAGTTCCCGAACACATCGCAAAGGGCTGCTGTGTGCTATGCTCAGGCTGAAAAAACAAATCGAAGGACAAGACGAACACGATGAGCGAAAAAATACAAATATCAAAGATAAATCTCAATAATGGGCAGCTTGAAGGAGTACCCAAAAACCCGAGATTTATAAGGGATGGCAAGTTTGAACTCTTAAAAAAGTCAATCGAGGAAGATCCTGAGATGATTGAACTCAGGGAATTGATTGTTGTCCCCCTTGATGACAAGTACGTTTGTATTGCCGGCAATATGCGACTGAGAGCATTGCGTGAGCTTGGATACAAGGAAGCGCCCTGCAAGGTCATTGATTACGATGACAAAAAGTTACGAGCAATAGCGACTAAAGATAACATGCCGTACGGTGATTGGGATTGGGATTTGATTGCTAATGAATGGGACACCGATGAGCTTGAAGAATGGGGCTTTGAATTTCCTGAGGATATTGAAGAAGAAGAAATTCATTTGGAGGCTGGAGAAGATGACTACGAAGAGCCCGACATCATGCAAGTGGATGTTGAGCTTGGCGATTTGATTGAGATTGGGGAGCACAGGTTGCTTTGTGGGGATAGCACAGATAGCGATCAAGTAGCGAGGTTGATGAATGGGGAGAAGGCGGATTTATTATTGACTGATCCGCCTTATGGGCTTGGAATTGATGGACAAAAAAAAAGCACAGCATCCAATCCAAAGCACAATAGGAAGCATCACGAATTTAGAGGATGGGATAATGAAAGACCAGAACAATCTACTTTTCAAATAATTTTATCATTTGCAAATAAGGCAATAATTTGGGGGGGCAATTATTTTGCTGATTTATTACCAGCAACAAGGGGATGGATTTATTGGTCAAAAGGTCAAGATGGGCTGACAATGAGTGATGGAGAGCTTGCTTGGACAACCGAAAATAAACCTTTAAGGGCTGTCACAGTAAACAGAGCAAAGCTTAAGGGTAGCGTACATCCAACACAAAAGCCCATAGATGTAATGATTTTTTGCATAAATTGGGCGAATAATTCTTCCCTAATTTTAGATACATTTCTCGGCTCCGGCTCAACAATGGTGGCCGCCCATCAATTAAAGCGCAAGTGCTACGGCATGGAACTTGACCCGAAGTATTGCCAAGTCATTATTGACAGAATGAAAAAACTAGACCCAAGCATTGAAGTCAAAATAAATGGCCAAGCATACGAGCCAAAAGAGCAAACAGAGTAAGAGAAGATGAGCGAGCAAAACAGAACCGTACAGCAAAAAAAGCTGATGATTGAGGCGCTTGAGAAAAGCCTTGGCGTGGTCACTACTGCGTGCAAGGCTGTCGGCATTCCTCGCGGAGCTCATTACAGATGGATGAATGAGGATCCAAACTATGCGGCTTCTGTTAACGACTTAGAAAACCTCACACTTGACTTCGCAGAGTCAGCACTACACAGGCAGATAAAAGAAGGCAACACCACCGCCACAATCTTCTTCTTAAAAACGAAAGGTAAAAAACGTGGCTACATCGAACGCCAAGAGCTCACGGGCGCGGAAGGCAAGCCGCTCAGCGGCCAAAGCAAAACCGACTACTCGAAGCTCAGTACAAAAGAGCTTGAGCAGTTATACGGACTACTCCGAAAAGCAAATACAGATTGAGCTTGCAAGGCGTTCGCTCAAGTGGTTCGTTGAGTCAACGATGCCAGAATACCGCTTCTCCTGGCACAATCAACTACTCATTGACAAGCTCGAGGCCTTCGCACGAAAAGACATAAAGCGCTTGATGGTTTTCATGCCTCCGCGCCACGGTAAGTCCCAACTTGTCAGCCGCCATCTCCCTGCCTACCTATTCGGTCAAAACCCAGACGCGCGAGTTATTGCCTGCTCATATTCGGCTGACCTTGCGAGCTCAATGAACCGAGACGTTCAGCGCATAGTCGACTCTGATGATTACCGGGACATTTACCCTGAGGCGCAAATCAACTCTAAGAATGTGGTTACGACCCAAAGTTATTTGAGGAACTCGACAATTTTTGAGATTGTAGGCCGAAAGGGTTACTATGTCAGCGCTGGTGTCGGTGGCCCAATCACAGGTAAGGGCGCAGATTTCGCCATCATTGATGACCCGGTAAAGAATGCAGAGGAGGCTAACAGTCCTACCATTCGCTCCAAACATTGGGAGTGGTACACATCAACCTTTTACACACGACTTGAAAAGGAGGGCTCAATTCTCATCACACTCACACGATGGAACGAGGATGACCTTGCTGGTCGATTGCTGAAGCTTCAAGAACAAAGCCCAGAGGCGGACAAATGGGAGATAGTCACCTTCCCAGCTATCAAAGAAAACGATGACAACGCTGACGATCCGCGCCAAGTTGGTGAGGCCCTTTGGCCGTATAAGTACCCGGTTGACAAACTGAATGCAATCAAAGCGTCAGTCGGTTCACGCGTATGGGCATCACTCTATCAACAGAGACCAGCCCCCGAAGAGGGCGGACTCATCAAAAAGGACTGGTTCGCTCGATATCATCCTGAGCAACTGCCTCCCAACCCGGTCGTGAATTTCTACCTTGACACCGCCTACACCGAAAAGCAAAACAACGACCCGACTGCAATAATCGCCTACACCATCCACCAGCAAAAGCTCTACATCTTGCGCTGCTCAGGGGTCAGAAAAGAATTTCCGGAACTTATACCCTACATCATAGCGTTCGCAAACGAGAACGGATACACGACTCGCTCGCGGATAGTCATCGAGCCAAAGGCGTCGGGGCTGTCCGTCATCCAAACTCTAAAAAAAGAAACAGGCCTCAACGTGATTGCAGACAAGCCTCCAAAGGATTCAAAGATTACCCGAGTAAACGCAGTCAGCGCTATCATTGAGGCTGGCCGTGTTCTGTTGCCTGAATCTGGTGGTTGGGTGGATGGCTTCATTTCCGAATGTACAGTGTTCCCAAATGGGGCACACGATGACCAGGTAGATTGCCTTGTTGGTGCTATAAATCAGTCCTTTAAGCCGCGAAGTATCGCACAAATGATATAAATCCCATATTTTTGCATAAATTACAGCCACAATGGTGACAATCGAACAGGGAATACAGGCATTGCAGGATACGGTCAAGTTTGACCTCCGCCATCCGCATTACAACGACACGGTTGAACTGTCTGAGTTCCTCTACAAGCTGGTCTCAGGCAAAGAGCAGGAGGAACTCATCACGCACTACAAGATGCGCGAGACAGACGAGCAGAAGGCGCAACGCGTTCGCCTTACTCGAACGATGACCAAGTATGCCTCCCAACAGATAATGAATTTCTTCGGTCGGGTTCGTCGCTCGGACAACCGTAAGAAAACCGTCAAGCACGACAACGAGCAGTCCCTTGAGCTTATCCAAGCGCAAGAGATGAACTTCCATGCTGGTCAATCGCTCGAAGATTATCTGTTCGCCACGCTGATGAGCCTGACGTTCATGGATCCCAACAGCTTCATTCTTTTCGAACGCAAAGATGAGCGAGGCCCTCAAGGCGAGATTGTCAGCACGAAGACCTATCCGGTGATGGTGCTAAGTGAGCAGGCGCTGAATCATCATTTCGAGGATGGAAACCTTCAATGGATAGTAGTTCGCATGAACAGGCACGATGTTGCCCGAGTGGATGGCTATGAGGGCGAGGAACTGCAACATATCGAGCGCGAAGACTTCTACCTGTACGCGGCCGGCTTTACAATCGAGCTCAAAGAAATGAGCAGCATGGCCGGAATCGAACTTCAGCCCGGTCAGGAGTGGATGGTTGTGGATTCCAAGTTCTCGAACGAAAAGAAATACTACCTGCAAACGGTGTACAATCCTGGTACCACCGAAATACCTGTCCATCCGGTCGGTGCTTACTTCAGCCAAGAGAACCCAGCCATCTTTACCTCCCCACTTGAGCCAGCTCATGAAGTCTTTCATGACCTCATCAACCTTAAGTCTGAGTTCGACCTGACAAAGGCCTTGCATACTTTCCTTCAGAAGATTCAGTACGCTCCGCCTTGCGACTTTGAAAACGAGTACGGCCATTGTCAGTCTGGCTACATTGCCGGTCAGCCTTGCCCCAGCTGCAAAGGCACAGGGGTCGAGATTCACAAGACCACTCAGGATGTCATCCTCGTAAAATGGCCAGCATCAAAAGACGAATGGATACCTTTGGAAGATGTCGCGCATTACGTCGAACTTCCCGAGTGGCTCCCCAAATGGCAGGCCGAGCAGTTGGAAATACTGCTCAAGCGCATCAGCCTTGCGGTGTTCGGGACTGAAGTATTCACAGCCCCATCAGCCGGAGCGCGGACAGCCACCGAGGTAATGATTGAGTGGGAAAAGGTATACGACAAGCTGACGCCATTCGCGCACAAGGTAAGCGAGCTTTACCGCGCAGGCATCCGCCACATTGCTGAGTACCTTGAGGTGCGCGAAGGTCTCACAGTTGACCACAAGTTCCCATATGATTTCAAGTTCGAGAGCATTGCAGACCTCCTTGTGATGCTTCAAGCCGCCAAAGACTCGGGCGCTTCCTTCGAGGTTCAAGACGAGATTGAGCGACGCATCTTGGAAAAGCAATACGCCAACACGCCTGAGATGATGAGAAGGATATCTGCCAAGCGCAAGTTCATTCCATTCAGAGGCAAGTCAGTCGAAGAAATTGCCATCATCCTCTCAAGCCGAGCCGATGATGACACTGACAAGGTGCTATACGAAGGATTTGAGCAAATCTTTACGGAGATTGAGGCCGAGAGTCCAGACTTTTATCTTTTCCCGTACGCAGTGCAAAAGCAGATCGTACTTGACAAGGTAGAGGCCAAAGCGCGCGAGGTAAGATACATGAACAACTTGGCCGGAGCGATGGCGGAGCTGAACGCGATACCAGCAGAGGAAGGACTTGATGATGAAATAATTGAATAGCATGTACACCTACACATACATCGACGAAAACCAAAACCGAGTCACAAAACATGCAGAAACTCTTCTGGAAATTATTGAAGATTGCGAGCGCTACGGCATTGAGGAGGCGTTTGATGAAAGCGGCAATGATCTCACTCAGGCGATCAAGCAGATACTTGTTGACAGATTCCCGTTTTAAGATGAGCAGATTTCACTATATTATCGACCCAGGTCACGGTGAGATGACGCACGGCAAGCGCAGCCCAATCACCGAAGATGGCCGCCAACTGCTTGAATACGAGTTCAATCAAGAGGTAGCAGGCCGATTGTCTGAACTACTCACAGCGCACAACATCCGCCACTCTGTCACCATCACACAGCCGCGGAACCATGCCGATGATGTTCAGTTCAGAGCTGGATACACCAAAGGCCTGACCGATGTGCTTGATGATGTGATATTTGTCAGCATCCACGGCAACGCAGGGCCGGGCAATCAGTTCAATGACCAATTTACCGGAGTTGAGACCTTTGCGAATGCAAAAGGCGAAGAGATTGCCGAGATATTTCAAAAGCATTTGGTCAGACGCACAAAGCTGCGAAATCGGGGTGTCAAGGATGGGCGGTGGATTTATGTGCTTCGCAATGCCAACTGTCCTGCCATACTAACCGAAAACGGCTTCTTTAATGGTGCCGATTTCGAGATGATGATGACCGACGAATTTAGAATGGAAGTGGCAAAGGCGCACTTTGAAGCCATCCGCGAAATTGAAAAGAAGATTAAATGAAAGAAAAGAAGCATCATGATATCAAAGTATGCGACGGCCGCGGATGCCCTTATAAACTCCATTGCTGGCGCTTTCTTAAGCCGCGCGGAGAGATTGAAGAATACTTTGATGAGCCACCTTTCCAAATTTGGAATCTGATGGACACACCAAATACAAGCAGCACGGCCAAGGGCTTTCATTGTGACTACATCCTAAAGCCAGAGAGTAGATGAAGAGCAGGAGCGAATATGGACGCGAGAGGCGCAGTTTTGCGGCTCGTATGCAAGACCTACTGAGGCGCAAGGCCGCAGCAGCTCAGGCACGCGTTTATTCACTCATCATTCCACTTCTGACCGAATTTGAAAGCGAGGCAGGGCGCTTGGTGTTTAATGTTGCCAACATTTCACGCATCACTCAAGTCAGGCGCATAGTTGACGAATCGCTTGCACAAGAAGGCTCTGTGATTGCCCGATGGATTGCTGCAAAGGTCTTGAACCTTGCGGACTTGAACCGTTTATACTTTAAGTCATTCACTTCGCGGCCTATCGAGCAGGTTGAGCAGATTGCCAAGAGGAATGTGATGCTGCGACTTGGTTATGATATCGAGACTGGTGATTTGATTCGAGGCGGATACCTTGATGACATTGCGCGGAATACTCAAGTAGGTCAAGTGGTAGGCTCTGCCATCAACCGTTCACTTGGGGCTCGCATGGGGCTGAGGGAATTTCAGTCGAACTTCAAGGCGGTATTCACCAATCCTCAAGGCCTCGGTCTTGCTGAGCGCCACTTTTATACCAACACATTTGACCTCTTTCAGCAATACGACCGGTCTATCTCAAAAGAATATGCCGACCAACTTAATCTGAACTATGCCGTATACTCAGGCACCACGATGAGCGAGACCAGACCATTCTGCTCGGCTCGAGTCGGTAAGGTGTTCACGCGCGAAGAGGTTGAGTCATGGCGCAACTTGTCATTTCAAGGAAAGCCAAAGAATTACAATCCAAGCACCGACCTGGGCGGCTACAACTGCCGGCACTCCCTCGATTGGATAAGTGACGAACTTGCTGCCCGATTCGGTCGCGATGTGGAAGCAGACCAGAACCAAACAGTTGAAGCATGACAGAAAGAGTTGACCCATGCCCTGCCTACTACTTAGCCCAAGACTTTGAGGTCTGGGATGTGGCCGAAGCTTGGGGCCTTGACAAGGATGCGTACCTTTTTAACGTCTTGAAGTACATATCACGAGCAGGAAAGAAGAACGCAGAGACCGAGCTTGAGGACTTAAAGAAGGCGCGCTCCTATATTCAGCGGCGCATTGAAAAACTGGAAGGATGAATGTCAATGACAAATATCAATTCTTTGTAACTGTTAACTCGGTGACCACTCAGGTCTACCCGGCCGTTGATGACTTGGAGATTCAATGGCAGCTGCAAGATGAGGAAGAATATTACCGTCAATCTGTGGCGAATGGTTTGGTTTTTGTCAACAATTCAAAGCGAAGCATAACCGATTACGACTATCTCAAAGCAATCGAAGATGGATCTGACCGATGTGATGAGATTACCATAGAAATTAAGAGCACCTGCACAAATCCGGCCACCACTATTCTTACTGGTCTGCTCGTCATGACCAAAGCTCAATGGGATGAGGATAATTGCACGGTTACCATTCCGGTTACTACAAATGATGAGTATACTTGTTTGATTGCCAATAAGGATGAAGTGGTTGATTTCAGCGAACTTACCAGCTACTCGGTCAAGAGTTTTGTTGGCGAGATTGAAACAGCCGGCCCATTCACAAATGACAATCCGACACGATTGGGTGAATCATACATCCCTGCCGGACTTACCGGCTCTGAGTGGGTACTTATCAGATACACAGCAGAACTTATAAGCCCGACCACTTGGCAGGAAACTTGGGAGTTCGTGCGCGAGAAGGTCACAGGAGGAACTCAACCTCCCGGCTTTGGTTGGGTGTCTGAAGGTAGCGACTGGGTCAGAGCTGTCATTGTAGATTTGCTTTCATCTCAGGCCTTCCCAGGTACATTCGGGACTGATTTAGATATTCAATACCAAGTACGAGGGAGCGACTCCTTTGAGGCGGATAATGGGCGGCTATTGTCTGACATCATTGAGAAGGTAGTTGAGCAATGCGGAGACCTGACGGTTGTCTCAAACTTCTTCAATATCAACCCAGATGGAACTGAGCCATCAAATAGCGTTTACTCAGCCGCCAGCACTTACCTTCAAACCTTGATGGTTTGGCAAAAGTCAGATATAAAGCGCTTCGATGACTTGAACAATGCAACCAAGCTCATCATCAGCTGGAGCGATTTATACGAGAACTTGTACAACCTGTTTAATATCAGAATAGTAGTTGACGGCTCAACCTTGCGAATCGAGCACTTGAGTTATTTCATCGCGGCCAATGGGCTTGACCTTACAACTCAGAAGAGCGAATATCTCGAAGGCACGCGCAAATACTCATATGATGATGCGAGCTATGCGAATGTTGAAAAGTTCGAGTTCATGGATCGGGTTTCGGAGAGCTTCAAGGGTTTTGATATCCTATACAACAGCAGTTGCGTAGACCCTGAGGCCTCGCCTGTCAACTATCAAGCCACACTATTCACGACAGACTTGGATTTCTGCCTTGACTTCCCTGACGATGTCGATGATGATGGTTTCTTTCTTGCAAATGTGGCGCTGTATGATTCAGAGTTGTTCATTCAAAAATACCCAGTACCAGGATTCACAGCTCTCGGCCCTCAGTTCAACGGCCATCTTGCCATGCCAAACCTTCACGAATTTTACTGGAAGCATGGTCGCATCTTTTTGACAGGAGAAATGAACCAGACAGCCACAACCTTTGAAAGCACCATACCAACCAAAGCCCAAACACCAATCACTTTCAAAATGTGTTGCAACGAACTTCTGACTTTTAACGTTGATGAATTGATGAAGAGCCAATACGGTTGGGGGAAAATTAAGACAGCGCAATACTCTACAAAGACCGAAGCACTCACGATTGAATTGATGCACTCATGATATATCAATTAAACACAGGCAACATCCTCCCATTTTTCGAGAAGTTGGAGAACCAAATCGGGCGGAGGGAGGATATCAGTTCACAGTTCGGCCTCCCATGTCCTCGGTATTCCTTCCTGCCTTTTCAGTTTATCAGCCAGATACCCATCGCGACATTCAGCTGGTCTTACGTCAATCTTTGCGAACCAGACA
>OCRE01000022.1_pt1 | contig 15173 bp, 25 predicted proteins | sample 1494271 | NCBI WGS metagenome assembly OCRE01 (sample SAMEA3275604, study PRJEB22092) | marine metagenome | biome: Marine near barrier island; feature: Surface water influenced by Mississippi River output; material: Seawater | collected 2014-06-21T14:00:00+00 | depth 0 m | reverse complement strand
TCAGTCTGCCCAGAATGCTGAGCATTGATTTGCGAATCGTCCACCACTGCGTCTACCCTCTGGAAAGCCAAGTCCACAATTTGATGTTACAGGCTCCCAATGGATGCACTGCCAGCAATAAGGTTTAGGATTTGTTACGGCTCGCGCATCTGCGTACAATTGCTCCGCTTCCAAAATCGCAGCATCAGCAGCAGTTGCAGTCAAATTTACTTCAATCGTCTCTTGCCTTGTTTTGATGACAGCAATCCACCCGCCATCACGATCAGCGATTACAAGGCGACCCGCATGAAAGCGATAGCTTGCCATTAATCAGTAGCATTCTCTCGAATACTACCAGTTATTTACGAAGCCGCCTTGTCCAGATCTTTTAATCATTGACTGCCTAATCCTATTTGCCGAATTCACCGCATCTGATCTGGTGTGCTCCGGTTCACCCCAGTACACAACACGACCGTCGAAATACCACGGTCTGAAATACGCAGTGATGCCATAGGTCATCAACTGCGCACCGGTATTGCCGGGTTGCATTGCCATATAGCAGTTACTCGCATCATAACTGGTACATGCTGCAGTAATTAGCAGCTTGCGGTCCTTCTTCTATTGGATCTGGGAATTCAAACAAACAAGCATTGTTTTTCCAGTTTTGGCAACGTAAACATGACCTACCTATTCTGCGCTGAATCTCAGGACGCACGTTTTTGTAGGTTTTGCCAGTCTTGATCTGGCCGACACTAGAGCGCGAGATCCCAAATCTCTTGGCGATCTTGTTGTCACTGTCTGGACTGGTAAGGATCTCCTCGATTTGGTCGTCAGTAAATCTTCCGGCGAATTGAGTCATTGCTTCAAAATTCGATTCAAGTACCAGATTGCCTTAGCGATTGATTCGTCTTGACCCTTCAAGCGTTCGCGCCAAATATATTTCAGCGCGTTTGCTTTGCAGAATCCACGAAACTCTTCTGCTGTCAACGCAGCTTCGATCGCTTCAATCGCTTCGATGCTGCTTTGCGTGTAATGGTCAGGGTGATTTACTGGATCATTCGGCATGGCCATTGAAGACAGACTGCATTGCTTGAGAAAGATCCTCGATTGCGCATAGACGCATTTGCTCATGCTCGCTTGGCTTTTGATGGCCGTCCCAAAGCACAGAAATAAATTTGCGCTTAGAGCCCCGAGCATTCGTTCGGTGCATGGTGCCAGTCACCGTGCCATATCTCTGCCGACCATGGCGGCCATAGCGTTCTTGGCCCTCTGTTGTGGATGCGATATTCAGCGTCACCCTTGGTCGTTCAGTAACGCGGTCGCCTGGTTTGAATTTGAAGTCGGACATGGTATTGAAGATGATTACTGGGCAAAGGCTTCAAGCTCGTAAGCGAGCGCGAGGAGGTCGGAAGTATCGACTACCAACTCATACCAACCATCGCCATGAACCTCGTAGGAATACTTGGCTGCGATTTCTCGGATTGCGGAGGCGATGGCGGGCAAATAGTGCCAGTCATCAGGTTTGCCGCTGGCTACTCGGTTGAACGCCCAGAACACTTCTTGAGCTTGGGGTGAAAGTTCAGACATAGAAGTGGGTGTGGTGTCAGTCATCAGGAAGTGACTCCAGTGCGCGAATGATCAGTGATCCGTTTTTGCCTTGGGGGTCAACCTCAATATGAGCAGCCTTAAGGGCTTGCTTCTTGAGCGACGACAGCTTGGGGCGGCGTTTACTGCGAACACGGTCAGCCAAAGCAGAACTGTTGAGAAAGCTTATCTCACATAAGCACGCCTCCAGTTCCTGATCTGCGCCCCATTGGGCGGCGCGTTCCACCAGGCGAAGAGTGATGGGATGAAGAGGGATAGCGGGATCACCGTTGCCATAGATTTCGGCAACCCATATAGCCGCTAGCTCCGGCGGTGGGGTGATGTCAGTCATTGCGAGTCTCCTGTGATTCGAGTTTCCGCAACTCAGCGCGGATGTTTGCGGCCATGAGCCGATTGCCATGGCGTTCTGCGATTTCAAGCGCCTTCAGGTAACGCTCGCGGCGGGATGGTTCACTCATGGCGACAACCTCGCACGTCCAAGTCGATTTTTGGTGTACCACTCACAAAGCTCTGGTGCCCAATCGTGGAAATGTGGCATCAGCAGATTGCACAATTGATGGATCTCAAGCTGTGCATCATCTTTGGCACGCAAATCCAAGAAGTGCATCAGTGATCGCACATTGAACGTAACGACAAAATGCTGTCGATAGTCAAATGGCAAGATCCCCCTGGCATGTTCTTCGGCGAATCCACGCTCTAGCAGGTTCTGGTATTGATCTGCTGCTATAGCGCAAAGTCTTAGGTCACGCTCGCGGTCCCAGTCTGTGTACCGATACCGCTTGCCCTGCCGATCGCTGTATTCGCCAACAGGCCGCAAGTAGAACACCTCCTCAAGATCAACCTTGCCGCGAGCAACCTGCGCTACACGTTGACCGGTATAGCGCATCGACTGCACATCAAAACTCACCCCAACGCGATGAGTTCTGGCTTGTTGCATCACTGAATGCGGGAAGTACCCGACACTGAGCGTGATGCTGGGATGCTCCAGCACACCAAAGTGGCCGCGACCACCAGCAAGCAATCGCTTTACAGCAATCTCGCCAGCCTTCGGTTCTGATGGTGGCACTTCATCGAACACGCACAGTTCGCTGTAATCCTGGTGCATTGCTTGCCAGATCAAAGTCTGCGGATTAAGCGTGCGACTTAAAGTATCAACGCGGAAATACGGATCAGTCATCTTGCATTCCAATAATCAATTCACGAAGCTCTTCCTCGTCAAGGTCGTCAACCGTAGCCAAAAACCCTTTCAGGATGGAGACCACAAGCAAACCCGGCGCAAACACAGAGGCAAGCGCAAACGTGATTCTCTTAATGGGACCAAAATGCCTGCCAAATGTTTTCATGAGATTTCTGCTGGGATTCATCACTCGTCCTCCATTTCAATCACGTGATGCAGCGCACGGATGTAACCATCCCAGTATCGCTGATCAGGATCACCTTCGCGAAATGCTTTGTCGTAGCGAGAATAAGCATCAATTAGCAAGTTCTTAATCGCAAGAACGCTAACATCAAGTGGTCTGTCAAGTGTGGTCACGGATTAAAAGCAATGGATCTAGCGCTCCTCAAGCACCTGCTCAAGAAGCTCGCTCAGTCTACACGGAAAAAGAAAGAGATGCAACATGCGAAAGACGCAATGAAAAACGAAACGGTCATTACTTGACGCGCTCCGCATCGCTCACTATCGCGCCGGGCCAGCGGTTTTCCGCGTACAGCACAGCACGATCAGCACTCTCAGCAGGAAGCAATACTCTCATCTTTTGACCGTCAACCGGTTTAACGGTTAGACGGTACATTTCTGTTTCAACGCCAGGAATCGGTCTGCTTTGGCCGGGGCCGATTGACGCTTTTTGATCAGTCTCGTCCCACGTCAGTGCGGGCAAGTTCTGCGGCTTCATCTTCAATCTTCTTTAGTGATGTTGGTCCGAGTTCTTCTAGCAGAATTTCACGCAGGCGCTTTGCGTACGCTTCTTTGTACGTCATCGGCGAGCCGCTCTTGAATGCTTCGATCTTTGCTGCAAATTGCGTGCAAATTCTCAGCTTCTTCTTTGCGCGATGCAGCCAGTCTTCATCAGAAGAATAACCATGCTTGTCCTCAAACTGCTTTACCTCAGCCAAGGATGTATTGATGCCTTCAATGCAGTCGAATAATTCTGCACGCAGCGTTTCGAGGTCGTGTTCGCTGAGGTTTGGCAGCTCGGTCGAATAGACCACACGATTCAACTCTTTGCTGTTAAAAATTGCCATATCGGAAAAGGGGCAGCATCGCTGCCCCGGTAACGGTCAGAACGGGAAGTCGTCAACTACTTCGCCACCAGTAGCAGCAGCAACACTGGCGGCCGCAGCGGCAACCGCCTCACCCGAAGTGGGTGCAGTTTCAGACTTCTCGTATTTGTAGTGAGGCTTGAAGCTAAGGCTCAAATAAGCCTTGCCATTGCTGGAAGTTTTCTTCCAGCCGCTGATTGCAATCGGGATTTCATTCCGATCACCAACAGGCTTGCCTTGCATGATGTACTCCGCCAACGCATAGGCAACGTCAGCAGGAATGTTCATCACGCCATCGTACTGCGGATAGTTTTTGGAAGGATCATAACGATCCTTCATCCGCTTCTTCATGTCATCAGCGCTTTGAGAGAACAGAGCGCCATTAACGGCAAAATCAGTCATCAGACTTTACAGAACAGAGGATATAGCATCCATTCCGAGAAGCGTCGGAACGGACGGAGTAGCGGAACTCGTTGCTGTCTTTCGACATACGACCCGCCACCTGAGCCACGGTCGAAGGCTTGAAGCCTTCGCCGGACTTTTCATTATAATACGGAACGAAGCACGCTTCTACGGGATTTAGTTCGGAAATTGCTTCGCGCAAGGGGGTGGTCTTGCTACGGCGGCTAGTGCGTGCAGGGATGTCAGCAATGCTGACCTTTTCAATGGCAGACATAAGTCTTGAATTGCTCTCAGGAATCTTACCCCCTAGCAGTGATTTGTGCAATCAACGCTTCACTCTCTTCTGCGGTAAGCTCTCCAGCTTTTAGCAGATCATCAACTCGTTTGCGCATTGCTGGTAACTGGTCTGGCGTAGCCTGCTTGATCGCACGCTCTGCAATCTGGAAATAACCCGTCGGATGCAGCTTCTGCACAAGCTTCCTCCGCTTCGGTGGTGTCCATTCCGCCACCATCTCTTCCGTAATATCTGGGCTGCCATAAACCCTGATGCACGGCTCATCCTTCCGCATCGGATGAGGCATAATCTCATTGGTGGTGTAAAACGTAATCCGCTTGCCCTGCCAAGCTTTTACGTCATTACCAAGCATCTTGATGATCGGGATGATATTTACCTTCGATAACGTCAATTCAGGACTGATCTCCTGGAATGACATCACCGTATGCAGCTCCTTATCCTTCCCGTCGAAGGACACCTCAACCCTGCGCACTTCCTTTACGGTCAGTGTCATCCTGTTGTTTGCAGGAAACATGTAAGCCTTAAGCCAAGGCTCATTCATCAAATCACCGACAAAATCCATCACAGTCCCTCCAGTTCAATGTCAGACAGGTCAGAGTCATTAGCTGGATCATCAACATTGATCCATCGCGGTGCATCCATCACATGCACACCCCAGCTTGGCCACTCATTGACGCCACGGCACTCTTTAATCATGCACATCGCCTCCTCGCGGCGACGACGACCCTCTTCGAGCAGTTCATCGCTAATCACGTTCACTGACCAGTTATGCGGCCACTGCCACTCATAAGCCAGTAACGCAATCTGTTTGGGGTACTCGCCATAGCGATCCCGATACCCTTCCGCATAGTGCGCAACCTGGATGTCATAGCCCAGTGAATACGCCTGCCTGGAGAAATGCGCTGGGTTTGCACTGCGGGACTTCTTCAAGTCCACCAACAATCCACGGTCAGGATCCTCAACATCAGGCAAATACCGGCAATCCATCTCATGGTCAGCATCATGCCAGAAATGCGGATTTTGACCCTGACCCTGCAAATAGACCGATGCAACAGGGTCATTCATCAACTTGTTCGCAATCAGCTTCGCCGTATGGTGCCACTCCTGTGAGATCACCGTCGCAAGATTGCTGCGGGCCTGCTCCTCAGCAAATTCCCACGCAGCTTTACCAGCCTTTGTTCGTCGATCGACCTTTGGCGCAACTACATACCTGCGATTGAAGCTCTGCGGCTCCGTGATCAAGCAGTCCACCAAGCTGCCTTGCTTCATCGCATCAGTCGGCTGCACCGGCATCCGGTTCGGATCCTCATATGCAGCCCAGTAATCAACTGGTGTACCGCACGCGATCTTCTTCAGCTTGCTAGCCGAGATCGCGGGATGGTCATGGTAGTTCAAAGTAAAACGCAAAGTAGCGTACAGCCGAAATCATACCATAAAAAAACGCCCTGTCGCTGCAACGACAGAGCGAATCCCACGCATCCACGCTCACATCATACCGCCGCTTCCCGCACTTGGAACCCCACCTTCTCCGCCTCAGTCGGACGCATCTTCTTCGCCCACGCTTTCGGCACGATCTGGTTCCACACAAACCCAGCGTCCTTGCACTGCTGCCGCGATTCGTACGGCAGCATCGACACGTACACCTTCCTCGGCTCAAGCGCCTCGATCAGCACCCGCTTCAGGTTCACCTCGCGCTTCATGATCTCCGCCAGATACACGCAATCGGTCAACGCTCGGTGCGCGGCCCACACCGGCACGCCATAATCCAACGCCAGACTCACAACCGAAGCGCGGCCACGCTTCGAGTTCCGTGGCCACTCCACATCATCCATCGAGCAGATCCATTGCAGATCCAACGCGGGCAGACTGCCACCATCGCCGAACCACTTCCGATCGAAGTCGGCATTGTGCGCCAACACATAATCCGCCTGATGCGCCATCGCGTAAAACGCTTTCAGCATCGGTGGCATCAGCTTCGGCGCTGATCGCGTAAGCTCCGGCTTAATCCGGTTCACATGCTGCGCATCATTCGAGCCAGTCGGCAGCAGCACGCTGCACTGCGCGATCACATCACGCAATTCCACGTCAAACAGAATCCCAGCCAGCTCAATAACGACCGCACCATCGGCAGGGTCGAGTCCAGTCGTTTCCGTATCCAAGATCAAAATCTTCTTCATAGTCAGGCTCCTTGGGGTTGAGACGTTCGTGGTAAAGCTCAGTCAAAAAATAGTCATGGCGGTCAATTGCCGCTTGGATTTCACGGTCAGTCACCAGTCCTCCACAACAGACAACACAGTCGAACCTTGGCCGCGAACCTGATGCAGTGCATCTTTAAAATTCACCGCCATGATGCGCTCGGTGCGCACCAACCCAGATCGCTTATCGCGGAACGTCGCACGATAAGGCTTAAGCTCCTTCATCCTCTTGATCGCATCATCGCGACCGGGTGAATCCGGGATGCCAGCGTCAGACATGATCTTGCGCCAATCCATATCTCACAATCGGTTCCGGTACTAGCAGTCTGTAAGAACAACCCGGATAAACCTTGGATGCCTTATGGACTGCCTGCTCTTCACTAGCAGCAAGCACCTCCACATACTTGCGGCCCCAACCACGAGACTCGCAAGCAACACAAAAGTAAAAACTCATAACACAAGAACAGAAGCGATGAGGCCAACGCAAAATCCGGCGAAAAACGCAAGGGAGATTGCAGCGCTCATGATAGCAGTATTGTTTTCGCTTCGTCAACGGATCTGGCAATTCCTGCGATTCCGCCTGCGTTACGGATGTGACCAATAAATGCTTCTTGCTGACTCGTCGCCCTGCCCCTCGGTGTTTTCACCTCAATCGCTGCAAATACAGCAATCTCTTGGCCCACCATCTCAGGCGTGACCCTCACTCTGCGATACCCAATCAAATCACTGCCCCCAGGGCTACCCACGCCGAACTGCACATACCTTCCAGTCCTCGGGTCCGGCAAACTCCCCGAATTATTACGCCACAACCTCACATCACCCCTGCTGCATTGCAATCGGATCTGCTGTTGGATTTCAGTTTCGCTCAATCTAGAAATGGCGCGATGCCATAATCTTTCGCGCCCATCCTACGGGGTGTTTATACCCTCGGCTACGTCCAAGCTCAATCAATTGCTCCAATGTCTTCGCTCTGCCCTGCTCTGCTTTTTTTGCTATCTGCTCTTTTCGTTTCGCTAGCCGTTCCAGTGCCGCAGCCTGACGCATGTCAATCTCATCAAGCTCACCATCGACTTCCTGCGGCCCGCCGCGATTCGGCGACGGATACCGATAACCACATTCAGGGCAAACTGGTGCCGGAACATGAGCGCAAAAGCAAGCCGGACACTGTCTCACGGGCGTAGCACGCTTACCCTTTTGTCTGCCCTGCAGGCTCCACTTCCGTTCCATGTCCGGCGGGCCGTGCTCAAAAATGCAACCGGCATGGTCAAGCACAGTCAAATGGGTCTTGCTCGGTGCCACTCGCAATCCTCGCCCGATTGCCTGCAGATAAAAGGTCAAGCTCTTGCTGGGCCTAAGCAGCATGATGCACTCGATCTGCGGTACATCCACGCCCGCAACCCATAACTGGGCATTGCAAACAACCTGCAGTCTGCCTTCACGCAACCCCGAAAGAGCTTCAGTCCGCTCCGATCTCTTGCTCTCGCCTGAAATCGCAACAGCCTTATATCCAGCCGCCTGGAATTCAGCGGCAACATGCTCTGCGTGCTTAATCGATGTGCAGAACGCAACAGCACGCTTGCCATCGCAATGCTTCTGGTAATGCTTGATCACATCACCAGTAATCGTTGACTTGTCCATCTCACCATCAAGATCAGACTGCCGATAATCGCCACCAGACATCCGCAATCCAGTCAAGTCAGGCCGATGCGGCGCGAAATACTTGATCGGCGCCAGCAACCCCTCACTGATCAACGCCCCGGTACTGCATGTCGGGATGATCTCATCGAACAACTCACCAAGCCCACGACCATCCAAACGGCACGGTGTACCGGTCAACCCCAACAGCATCGGATTGCCGATCTTCCCCAACACCTTCCGATAAGTCGTCGCAACCGCAAGGTGACACTCATCCACAATCACCAGATCTGGCTTCGGCAAATCATCACGTCGCACAGCAGTTTGCACTGACACAATCTGCACGCGGCGGTGATACTCCCTAGGCTTGCCAGCGGCAATCTCACCGAACGATATATCTACCGATCGTAGTCTCTTGGCAGTATCCTCAAGGATCTCACGCAAATGCGCAAGAAACCAAACGGTGCGGCCACGGTCGAGCGCACTGCGGATAATCTGCGCTGAAGTATGGGTCTTGCCAAACCCAGTGGCAGCGCAAAGGATCGGTGCCCTACTGCCACGCTGATACGCGGCGCGGATGTCGTTAATTGCCTGGGCTTGGCGGGGTCTAAGGGTCATGGCAGATTGAGAGGGCGGGCTCCCGAAGGAGCCCTCGGTGAGATGCGTAGAGGAGCGTGGCTGTGAGGCGCAGCGCATCACTATGAGGAGCGGAGCCGCGACATGAGGAGCGCAGTTATGCGGAGTGCCTGGGACTTACACCTAAAGGATGCCCAGACCATCAACTACCCTCCAACTTTGGCGCCTGTTTGCCTGCTTTCTTTAGCAGCCTCAACTGCTTTTGCGCCCCCTGCGCTGATGCAGCAATAAACGAATGCACGTTGATTCGATTCTGATGCTCACGCCTTGCAGCGCTGCTCAGCTTTGATTCATCAACAGCATTTGCCAGCCGCCCAGTAGCGCGTTGATGTCGCCTTAGCCCTTGAAATGCTTGATCGTTCAGGTAGGAGCTGGCCTTATCATCAGTCAGCACATTCAACGATCCACCAATCGTATTCATCACGAGAGGCGGCAATTCGGCCTTCTGGCGATCACGCTCAAGCCAATCACGTACTTGCAGTAATACTTGCGCAATCCGAGCCGCTTTCGCTGTAGCTTCATCGCCATATTCAGCAATCCAAGCATCAAGTTTTTCCGGTTTGCGGATTACAAAATAATCCCAAACCTGGTCTGGCGGTATGACTTGACCCTTGTAAAGGGTCTCGGCATTGATAGAAGCGATGCGAGTCATCAGTTGATCTCCACTTCTTCAAGAGATGTCACCTGAAAACGACCGTGCATCGGCCGCCAGGTTCCAAGACCTTCAGCAATTCCGGCGCGATCAAGGATCTTTGCCAGCGTCATTGGATCAATAATCTCATCATTTACCAGCATTGAATAACTTGCGCTCCATTGAGGGATTCGCACTCGAACAGCCATTGTGCCGCGACCTGTTGGCGAGACTGACATGTAGCGACTGTCTTGATACATTTGCAGTGCATCGCGTGGGCCGTCGTATTGAATTGGCGCATCGCCTTCAACAACAATTGCACGCTTTGTGTCCTTACCTAGCTTCCATGCCGTAGCGCCGTCACGAATGCAACGCTGCAGGTTTTGGGCAGGCAGAAATGGATCGCTAAATCCCTCAAACCGCGAATCACCATCAAGTTCAGCGCCGTAGAAGAACTCGCCCTCGTTAAGCCAGTAACCAGAAAACAGCCAATTAAGGCGACGAAGCGCGTGCTCGTTCCGATTCTTTTTAAGACCTGTGTAGTACTTAACTGCAGCAGCGTGCGGTCCAAGCGGATCCACAGTGCATGGATTGCTGAGAATAATTGGGCGAGTGCCCTCAACTGTCAGCTCAAAGCGACGAAAAGACATTACTAGTTTGTTCCTCGTAGGTGCTTGGATTGCGGGGCCGGATGACCAGCCCCTCGGTGTCGTGCGTTGCGACGCGCTGCACGGCGTCGCGGTGGGCGGCGTAGCGCAGCGGTGCGGAGCGCCGTCAAGTGGGACTGACGGCCCTGCAGAAACCATACACCCCTGTGGCACACCGGGCAACCCCCTGCTACCATCCGAGTGACACGGCCTACCCTCAGCATGGAACACGAACGCCTTGTAGTACGAGTCTCCAAACGCCAGAAAGACTGGCTCCGCTCCAAAGCAACCGAGTTCAAAACCACCTCTCACATCATCCGCGAACTCATTGATCGCGAAATCGAAGCCTCCTCACGCTCCTGACCACACTCATTGAATGGCCCATCGTCGAGGAGTTCCTCGAAGCCATCGGCCGCTCCACCGGAACTTGGCGGGGTCCAAGGGTCATGATTTCCAGATAGACAGTGGATTAATTTTTTTAAGTGACTCTTTGGCCACTGCTAATTCAAATTCTGATACACAGTTGGCCCAACGAGAGTCTGGAAATGTCGCGACATGATGGGCCAATGAAACGCTCTCTGTCGAAACGCCCGAAAAGTGCTCCGACAGGTGTCCGCAAATCTTCTCGATTGGCCACGATAGACGCTCCCTCAGCGCCTCTTCCCTTGCCTCGCGGTCACGAGCCTGTCTTTCGGATTCTTCCTCAGCCCGCCGCTGATCTTCCCTAGTTGCGACTGACTCCATGTAAACAACATTCTTCTTGATCCGCTCCATGTATCCTCGCGGCATCAAAGCAAGCAACTCCCTCACTTGCTCTTTTGACGGTTGGCATTCTGAAAACACACTGAAAGAATCACTCGCTCGCGGAAAACCAGGATCACGTCTAGCGCGGAAAATATACTTCTCGAACTCGGGTGCAAGTAGTTGTGGCGTAAAATTCAAAAACTTATTCACTATAATTGGCTGCATCTTGACATAGCTGCACAGCATCCTTTTGCGCTTAGCACTGACCAGTTCATTGTGAAGCTCTTCGGCGACACTCAAAATGCTTCGACTCATCACCTCCTCAACTTTTGCAACTCTAGATTCAAAGTCTTTCCAGCCCTCAAGGGCTTTCCGCCTGCAATTCCATACACGAGTCGCTGAAGCGAGGTATATCTGAATATCGTCAACAGTGCGATGTCGATAAAACAATTCTGAAGGCAGGGATGTCACATTGGCAAGGTTTCCAGCATTTTGATGAAACCACTCCGACTCAACACCATGCAGCGGTAGATCAAGTAAGTCGGACATCAGCTTGTTATCCCCAAAGCGAAGAATGTACGCACAAACCTCTCGCTGATATTGCAATTCCGGCAAGGTTTTGTAAAAGTGATAATCGCTATCGGTAAACACTATGTCACGGATGGACCCAAAACATTCGAGGCACTTCTCGGCAAATCTTGGAATCAATGGCACGAACTTTTTACCATCTCTCTGGACTGGCGCTGGATCGAATCTATCATCGAAGCTGGCTCGAAACTCGTCAACACTGATAAACTCCAAAACGCCTTCGCCATTGCCGTTAACTTCCAGCATCCTGGCAATGCCCTTCCTGAAATGAATGTAAATATCTTTTTCAGCCGCTAGCCAGCAGCGCTTCATTTTCTTCCATTTGAATCTGAAGCGAATCCTGTTTTCGTCTTCGTAGGGTCGCATCGTGAACCTGCCCTCGAAATCCTCACCGCAAAGCATCCAAGCCATGTTTCCGTAGAACTGCTCTCTTTCTTGGATTTCGGCCGGGGATATCGAACTCCTTTGAACCTCCAGGATTTTCCCGCGCCCTTTCACATCAGCGCGGTGCTCCCTGTTTGGCCCAACCCACACCTCTCGGCATTCTTCAGGGAAGCATTCCTGCCAGGCGAGGTGCCAGTCGGTCATTGGCTCACGCCAAGTGTCGCAGTCTTCGCCCCTGCGATGAGCCCAATGATGAACATTGGTGTCGCCGCACTTGGCGATCATCTCGCCGCCACAGCCAGGGCAAATACCCCTACCACCCTTAATCGGCGCAATTCTCTTTCCAAAGCTGTCTACAGCCGGGAGCATAGAAATCCTTAGACTGCCAAGACCATAGCGAACAGAACCCCCGCACGGCAAGGGATGTATCGCAGGGAACAGAAGTGTTACGTTTCCCGCATTTGCGTTACCACCTGCTACCTTGCAGTGGTTCGCCCTTCCGCCCCTTGTCCAAGCAAGTCCTGATCGATTGGTCGATCACCGAAGAATTCCTCGAAGCCATCGGCCGCTCCACCGGCCCAATCGTCTTTGCCGTTTATCCTTCTGACCCATCCAAGCCCTGCATCCACATCAAGGCCGATGCTGAGGACATGCCCCGCAGCAAAATCGAGGGCATCCTCTCCCGCAACCCGCAGCACAGCCTCGGCTTCATTGTCAATCCACCAACAACTCAACCCGCCTCATGGGGCACCAAACCTGAGCACATCAACAAAGCTGGTGAGATCAAAGCCTGGGGTGCATCCAACGCACACATCGATCACGCCATCGCCGTCTTCGCTGAGTGCGACGGTAATCTCGACCGCGATGCTCAAGCAGCACTTCCAGCCCTAGCCGGACTCCCCGAGCCCACCATCTCAGTCTGGACTGGCGGCAAATCCCTTCATCACTACTGGATCTTCACCCCAGGCCAAGAGCCCGACCCACGCACCTTCTCGGATCTGCAACGTCGCATCGCAACCGCAATCGAGATCGTTGCGCCGGACTCCAAGCCCGACAAGTCAATCTCCAACGCCAGTCGCGTCATGCGGCTCCCTGGTGGCATTCACCCAGGCACCGGCAACCGCACTGTCATCGCGCACGTCAACCAAGAGACCTTTACACCAGACGAGATCTCCGCCGCAGCGCCAGCATTCTTCGAACTTGGCACAAAGCCACCCGAGCCCTCTCATCACTGGTTCAGTGATCTGCCCATCGAGCGACAGCGGTCACTCGCAATCGAGATGCTCCGCGATCACATCCCCTTACGCACCGAAGCCGGTCAAGGCAGATACCCCGAGTGCTTTGCAGTACTGGCTGGTCTTACCCACCACTTCGGAGCCAAGGCCGCTCAAGAGATTGTCCAAGAAGCTGACTGGCAATCGCCCGGCACATGGGAGCCAGCTAAAAAAATCCTGACAATCGGTGACGCACCCATCCGAGCGAGCATCAAACGCCTGATCAACACCGCCATCGCTAACGGCTGGCAGGTGCCTGAAGACATCAATACCGACAAAGAAGAGCACGAACTGCCCTCAGAGGATTACCATTCCGCCATCCCATTCGATTTTCTTGGCTATACACGAGACTCTCATTATTTCAAGTCTCGTGATAGGTCACTGGTTACAGCCATGAAACCAGCCGGATTTACGAAAACCGGCCTCATCAACCTTGCCTCATCACTATCATTCTGGGAAAGTAAATTTACGGTCGAGAATAAAACTGATTGGGATCTTGCCATCGAATGGTTAATACAAGAGTCCAACAAAAAGGGCTACTACAATCCAGAAAGAGTAAGAGGACGTGGAGCCTGGGTGGACGCACATCGTGTCATCTTCCACCTCGGCATGAGGATGATGGTTGACAATCGAGAGCAACCCGTTTCACGAGGATTGCAAAGCTACTACATCTATGAGCACGCAACGCCATTGCTGGGGCCTAGTGACAGTCCTATGGATGATGAGCGCTCCTCGCAGATCCTTGAGCTTGCAAAAAGCTTCAGTTGGGATACCTATCCAAAGCCAAACATGGAGCCAAGCAATCCCCATCTGCTCGCAGGATGGCTAACACTTGCGCCCGTTTGCGGCGCACTGCAATGGCGTCCACATATCTGGATAACAGGCGGCAAGGGCACCGGCAAAACTTCAATCCTCACGCGCTACATCAAGCCACTTCTAGGGGAAATATACAAGTCAGCAACAGGCGGCACGACGGAACCTGGCCTTAGAGCAGCACTGAAATCTGACGCCATTCCTGTGCTCTTTGATGAGTTTGAGCAGAATGATCTCAAAGACAAGCAAAATATGCAAAATGTGCTCGCCATGGCTCGCGTCGCATCCTCAGAAGGTGGCAAAATAATCAAAGGATCCGCTGGCGGCGGAGAGGCGAATCAATACGAAATTCGCTCCATGTTCTGCGTCAGCTCGATCAATGTCGGCCTCATACAGGGCGCCGATGCCGACCGGTTCTGCCTCCTTGCTCTAAGACGTGGGCAGAACGATTGGACAAAGCTTGAGTCTCAGTTGTCAGAACTTTGCACTGAAGAGAACGGTCGGGATCTTGTATCTCGCACCCTCAACAGGCTGCCAAGCATCAGAGGCAACGCCAAAACCTTCGCAAGTGTTCTCGCAAAGAAGAAAGGCCAGCGGTGGGGCGATCAGCATGGCACACTTCTTGCGGGGGCATTCAGCCTTAGGGAAGACAGCGATCGACTTCTATCCCAAGAAGAAGCCGAAAAGATCTGCAGCAGCATCGACTGGTCTTTGCAAGATAAAGAATCGCGTGACGACGATGAAGAAGCCTGCCTTGCTGCAATTCTTGAATCTTTGATTCAACTAGAAGGCGGCAAACGGCTCACAATCATGGAGCTAGTCGAGATGTTCTTTAACTTTGACTCGCTCTCCCCGCTACAGAAAGACATTGATCCATCGCAGGTACTGGGCCGCTACGGAATCAGGATCTCTCAAGGCTCCATTGCGATTGCAAACTCAAACACAAACCTGCAGCAACTGCTCTCAAACACGGCTTGGTCCGGTGGCGCTCACAAGCACTTGCTCAAAAGGATCAAGGGCGCCGAGCCATCTTCGACAACCCTCCACTTCCCCGGCAGCAAGAAATCTCGGGCTATACTGATT
>OCRE01000021.1_pt1 | contig 15289 bp, 23 predicted proteins | sample 1494271 | NCBI WGS metagenome assembly OCRE01 (sample SAMEA3275604, study PRJEB22092) | marine metagenome | biome: Marine near barrier island; feature: Surface water influenced by Mississippi River output; material: Seawater | collected 2014-06-21T14:00:00+00 | depth 0 m | reverse complement strand
CTCAAGCAACTGCAGCTGTTGCTGGTATTGACAAGAAGCTGTGGAAGAGGTCTGGTACTGAACTGAGTCCAGAGACTGCAGGTGATGACATCAGCACGACTGGTGCTGCTACAGCTGCCGATGTCACCGTCACCAACGTCAAGAGCGCAATGGCTCTGGCGACGGATAGCAACGGCAAAATCATTCCTGCCACTGCACCTTTCACGTGGGACGCTAACGACGACACCTACGTTCGGGTCCCTGTGGCTGACCGTGACATCAGCGTGCAGGCGCGGATGCGGCGCTGCTTGGTGACTGACGCTGGTGTGGTGGCCTATCTCGATGCTGACGACAGCACCAAGCTGGCGGGCGATTGGATCAGGTTGTGCGAAACCACTGAGCTGACTGCGGCCTACACCGGCACCCATGGCACCGAGGTTCAAAACATGCTGCTGCGTGCGCTGGCCCCAGCATGGGCGGCTGGCACTTTCACCAAAGGCGCACTCGTTACCAGTGGCGGCAGCGTGTGGGAATGCGTTGCCGCGACGACAACCGCCACACCTGGAGCTGGTACTGCTGCCGCCACGTTGGATGGCACGGCTGGTCAGGTGATGGTTGAGATCCCGACCTTCTCTGTGTATCACCGTGGCGATGTTGTCGGGAAGCACTGCCGTCATCAATGGGCAGTTTCTCTTGGTGCGGCGCAAAGCGGCGGGTATGTGACTCACCCAGCTTTTGTGAAGCCTGATGGCAGCATCCGCAAAGCGATTTACATCGGCGCCTATCAAGGCACTGGAACGAACGGCAATGGTTCAGCTAGCGGTGTGAATAACACCGTTAACATGACCCGTGCTGCTTGTCGTAACGCTTGCGCTGGTCGTGGCACTGGTTGGCATCAGCTTGGTTATGCCGAGTACAACGCGTTGCAGTTGCTGCTGCTGACTGAGTACCAAGACCTTAATAGCCAGAAGGTTCTCGGTAATGGCGCCATAGCGGGAGCTGCGTATGTCGTTAACACAGGGTTGAGCAATGGTCGCGGCAACCGCAGCGAAAACATTCATACACCTGCTGGCGCCAATACGGACTATGTGTCTTATCGCGGCGTGGAGAACATCTACGGTCGCGCTTGGCAATGGACTGATGGCATTAACGTAAACGAACGAGCTGTTTACGTTTGCACTGACCCATCGAAATGGGCGGATGACACGGCGACTGATTATGACGCTGTTAGCGCTGTGCCTGCCGGAAGCGGAAGCTACATCCGTGATGTATTCAGCGCTGGTACATATTTACTGCCCCGCTCTGTTGATGGCGGCAGCGATACAACCTATGCCGGAGACGCGATGTGGACTTCCTCCGGCTGGCGCGTGGCCAATGTGGGCGGCAGCGCTTACGGTGGCTCTCGAGTGGGGGCCCTGTACCTGTCTCTGAACGGCGATTCGTCGTATCGGGACGCGAACGGTGCGGGCCGGTTGGCCTACGCGCAATAATTGAGAACAACTACCGCTAATTCCTTTCGCTTTTTAACAATGAACATCACTGATTTCGGACCCGTCAAGCCCACCATTCAGCCTTACCAGGGCGGCTATAGCGTTCCAGTTGGCCTCAAGCAGGTCGAACGCCCTGGCATGGAGGACGGCACCGTTGAGCACTCTTGGCAGGGTTATCTGCTGAAGGTCGCAGCATTGACTGAGCTTGAGTTTGACAACGCCGCCAAGGCTCTACCTAAGGGCGACTACAGCGATGACCGCTTGTTGGTATTGCAGGAAGCTGTCCGCATTCAACGTCGCGCTGCCTACCCACCCATCGGGGAGTACAACGATGCAGTGGTTAAGGGTGACGATACCGCTTTGCAGGCATACAAAGACGCCTGCTTAGCGGTAAAAGCTAAGTATCCGATGCCTGGAGGTGATCACGCATGACACTCAATTTTCCAGCCAATCCAAAGCTGACGGTGGATGAGCTGAAGCAGCTCCTAGGGCTCTAGTTCCTTTCAAGTCATCTCCCGTTTGCAGATCTCGTACTTCTGACAGCGATCTGCGTAGCCGTTGTGTCCGCCGTTAATGCGGACGCAACAGGCTTCAAAGCCTTGGTTCAAGCAGACGTTCAGTAGATCGTTCCTTTGAATCCAGGACTTGGCTGACATGAATGGGTAGGTGTCTGCCACATAATCCACGCCCTGCATGACCTTGGGATCGTTGATGTCGTCCGCCAGGTTCTGATAGTTGTATTTGCCTGTCAGCTGAAGGACCCCGGCACCCTTGTACTTCGGTCCATCATTCGGCCCATTGCCCAGGTCAGCCCTGTTGTTGTACGCCTCGCCTGAGGCGATCTCTTTCATGTAGACGAAGTTGCAGGTTTCGTGCATCATGTTGGCCATCAGCATCGCCTGCGCTTGCGGGTGCTGATCGAAGCCCGTCTCGTGGAACAGGCGGTTAGCGTCATCGCAAAACACCTTGTCAAATGATGAGGCCCTGTAGCCAGTCAGGCGCTGCATCAGCTCAGGGGTGACGATGCCCTGCACCTTGGGTTCAACTTTGCGATAGAGCGTTGCAAACTGCTCTAGCTCTGCAGGTGTCAGCTGATCTTGCAGCCACCGAAAGGCATACTGCTGGTGTTCTTTCTGTTCGTAATAGAGAGCAGCATCCGTAAGCTCAATCATTGGGGCCATCCATGAATTTGCCTGTCAACAGACTAAGCACCGTGGCAATAGCCACGTTCCCAACGCTCTCAAAGCGATCACCAAGCTCTGGGCAGCGTTCTGCGAGGTTGTCGCTAACTCCATCCTCCGGCCTGACATCAGCGCAACGCCAGACGCTGAATCCAAGCAGCAGGGCCTGAACAGCAAAGATCCCCACCAGTGTTCTGTAGAGAAACAGGCGTGGCCGGAATGGGCGACTCACTGCGGCGGCTCCGAGTGCAAAGCCAGCAACGTCGCCAACATGCCAGTCAGCAGGCTGATCGTTTTAGGACCAACCTCCCGGCAGCTCATGTGTTCGGTGTCAGGCAATTTGCCGTCAGTCTTTTCGTACAACTTCCATTGCTGTGGGTTGGCCCAGAACTGACAGGTGGCGTAATGAACCACGGCCAATCCGATGACACCCATCACCGTGATGAGGATGCACCGAACCAGCCACGGGGATTTCATTTGGGGACAACAGGCTTCTTCCATACCACCTTGCCGTTGTGATGGATCTCCTTGAGAGCAACGCCCCTGTAGTAGGCGTCTTTGATGTTGCGGAAGTCAACGATTTTCATTGCTGGATCAGGTAGACAACATCTGGATCTTTTGTTGATAGAGTCATGTACTCGGATTGTGTGAGTGTCACAAACTTGCCGCCAGCAGCGGCTGGTGTCTTGCCAACCCACTGGTTTGTGGCCTTGTCGTAGGTGAGCACCTGGCCGTCCTTGCCAGGAGCCACGGTGTAGGCCGTGCTGGATGCCAGCGTCAGCGTGTGGTTTTTCGGCGCAACACGCTCGACCACCCACTCGTTCTTGGCCAGCTGGTAGGTAGCACGCAAGACCGTGCCATCCGGCTGGGTCTGCGTTGCAACCTGGCCGTCTACCGGGTTTGGTGGAAATGGAAAAGACACAGGGGCACGGGACTACTACATGGCCGTAGTCTCGCAAGCCCCTGCGGTCAAGTCAGCCCTTGGGGGGATCCCAAAGGATTGGCCGTTCGTTTTCGTGGTCGTACTCTCCGGCCCTGAGGATGCGAGCACACCGGGCCATCTGCAGCGGATACTCCGGTGCATAACCCTCTTTCATGTATGCCTTGACGACAGCAGCCCACATGGCTGCCTCGTCCATGCACCCGGCCAGGACCTTGGCGGCAGCCTTGGGGCCACAGCCCTTCAGGCCGGGATAGCCATCAGTGGGGTCGCCCGTCAGCGTCTGCATGTAGAAGGTCAGATCCGCCTCGAACTTGCCGACATCAATGATCTGATCACCGACCATGTGGATCCCAGGGATGGTCCGTAGGTCCTTGTCCCTGCTGCAAATGATGTCGCCCTCCTCGTAGATGACACCGCAGCCGTCATCCGCCTCCACGTTCTTGAGCTTGGTGGTGGGCCACGATGCCTCCACCCAGTCGCGCAACGCTGAATAGCCCGCTGGCTTGCGGAGCTTGCGTCTGTTGGACTTGTAGCCCATGTAGACCGCATAGCGGAAATTGCTGCGGTCCCCGAGCACCTGGACCATGGAGTGATCCGGTGCAACCGCCTGGATGCGATCCATCTCCTGCGAGAACGCAACCTTCGCAGCACTGATGTTGGTTTCGTAGGTCCACTTGTCTGGTTGAAACTCGACCTCGTATTCATTGGACGCAGCTGCTCGATACAGCCACGTCTCAGCATCAATGATTAGTTTCATTCGTCCTCAGCCTCCATGACATGGTGCAGGGCACGGATGTAGCCGTCCCAGTACATCTGTTCTTTGATGTTTGATTCCTTGAAAGCAGCGTCATAGTTTTCATAGGCCCAGATCAAAAGACGCTTCACTGCTTCGACGGTTACGTCCAGCTGGCGTTCCTGGTGCCACTGCGATGTTCCTTTTGTCATAGATACTGATGGTCTTGGTTTTGGAGCCTTCCGTCGCGATGACAGTGACATGATCTTCATAGATTGAATGAACGGTGCATTGACGCCAACCGCCACCAGTCTTGTAGTGAACGGCTTGGCCTTTGCTGAGTTGTTTCCAGCTCAGTAGTGTTGTTCTTCCCATTTCTGTTCCAGCTGTTGAGTCTTCTCGTCGAAGACGAATGAACCTGCATAACCACATCGGCCAAGCATCCTGTTTTTGAGACAGTACGAATGAGTCATGTTGGTGCCACGCTTCCGGGCCAAGGCCCAGATCGTGTCCGACAGCTGAACAATCGAGTGGCTGCCACGGATGTCATGCAATTCGGGGACACCCCCGTCTTCCATGTTCTTGGTCTGCGCTGATGTTCGGTTCAGGTGACTGATGGCGAACACCGTGCATTTCGTAGCAGCAATGAAGCTCCTGATCTTGGTGATCAGTGCATCAAGGTGACGTGTGTCCTGCGCCAGGCCGGAGCCGACGATGGTCAGGTGATCCAGGTAGATGTGTTGGCATCCAAGGGACCGGACCATGTAGCTCATCCGTTGCAGGATCGTGTTCTCATCCAGGCTCCCGAAGTGGTCAAACAGTTCCAGGTTCCCGGAGCCGGTGACGAACTTGTCGGCCTGGGCAATGGCCTGCAGTTCCTCGTCCGTCATCCCTGCGTAATTTTCCCTGGCATGGAGTTGTATCCCAGCAGCCATTCCGGCGAACCGGAAGATTGCTTCCTCTGCAGTTTCCTCTAGCCCAATCCATCCGACCTTGATGCCGCGTTCCATGTCGTGCAATGCCAACGCCCTTGCGAACGTCGTCTTGCCGATACCGGAACCAGCGATCAGAACGATCAGCTGGTTGTCATACCAGCAAGTTTTGGAGTTCCAAAAAGCAAAGCCGCAAGGCGTGGCCGTGCGCTCCGGTGGCTTGAGCACGATGCCCTGATAGGCACTGGCCGGCTTGATGCCATCAGGGCGGATCTCCTTGGCTGCCTGCACTGCTTCCTTGACGGCATGGCTGCCAAGGCTGGTCAGTGTGTCGTTGGCGTCCTTGGCTGGGAACACCACCCGTCTGACCTGGCCCGCCTCGAACAGGTTGACCAGATCAGCCGCGGCCTTCTCGCCCGGTTCATCCATGTCCGTGGCCACGTAGATGACCTTGAACTGGTTGAACTGATCCAGGTGCTTCTTGACGAAGTTGGCAGCGTTCTGCGCCCCATTGGGGACGCTGATCCCTACGACCTTGCCGTTGGTGGCTTGGTAGACGGAGGGTGCATCCAGCTCGCCTTCGCAGATCGCAACGGCATCGTGGTGAGCAGGGTTAGCCAGGTGACTGCCGAACCCTGCAACCTGCTTGGCATCACCCCGCCAGCTGATCTTCTTGTCATCCGTGCGGAACTTCTGGGCAATGATCTTGCCCTTGCGGTCCCTGTAATGGAAGACGATGCCATCGCTGGTTTGAGCGATGCCGTACTGCTCCAGGACCCGCTTGGTGAGTCCTCGATAGTCGGCTTCGCCCCAGGGGGTGAAGTCCAGGTCAATCACTGGCGGAAGATCTCGCGGCTTGGCGGGCTCTTCCGTTTCACCTTTCGTGTACTTCTGGCAGCTGAAGCAGAACGTGTGATCTGTGTAGACCGCCAGTGCATCGCTGCTGTTGCAATCAGGACAAGCGTCATGACGGAGAAAACGGGAGTCACCCATTCACCTCCGCAGGCGGTTGATTCACCAGCTCTTGCCGCAGCCGCTCATCCATGTCGAGCACCATCCCTCGATGGCGACCGGCGTAGACCGCCAGCACTTCAAAGGTGGGGTATCCGTGGGAGCAATCCTTGCAGACACGGGAGCGTCTGATGTGTCCGTCGTAGTTCCTGACATCACGGACTCGACTTTCCGTGCTGCCGCAGTTGGGGCACTCAATCATGTTTCTTCAGTCCAAATGAGCTTTAGATAAATGCGGGAGTTTTTGGGCTTGTCGTGAATCCAGCGGATCGCGCATCGACCGATCACCTTCACGTTGTCGTCAGTCCAGATCAGGCCATTGCCTGCATCCAGAACACTGCCCAAGCGGTTATCCAGATCGCCCCGGGCGGGGCCATAGAAATGAGCGATCAGGCAGTTGACGTATCCCAACGGTGGTTCAGTCCACCATTCACCCATCAATGCGCGGCACTGGTCTTTCCATTCCCGATAGGCCCTGTCGTGATACGGGGCCTTGCCTGCTGCCAGACGTGGCCTGGCTTTCGACATCGGGCGGATGGGCAGGTAGACATCCGCATGGCGGAGGCGTTGCTCAACCATCACAGACCAGGCAGCCTGGGGCTTAGCGTGTTTTCTTCTTGACGCCGTTTGCCGTCTTTCTCTATCTCCTTTCTCGCTTTTGCCGGGTTCAACGCCGGACCTTCGCGGACTTCAAACGCAACGGCTCTTCGATGACCCTTGCCATCGCTTCTCGGCACATGAATGATGTCTGCGCCACCGCTCATTAGCTCGACAGCGTTAAGCGTCGCGTTTGACGCAGCGGCTGCAACTTGATGAACTGTTGTTTGCCCAGTTGCATACTGAGCCGCAAGTCTCAAGTTCCCGGCGAGGACATTTTTCACTGCCATCGTTTTCGATGTCGCGTGGTCCCAAGGATTGATGTTTTCAGGCTTGCCTCTAAGACCTTTCTCCTCTTTGACCTGGTTCTGCATCCCAACCTTCGATTTGTCAAACGTCGTGTTGTTGGCGATGGCAATCATTGATTGGCCTTTCTTTACTCCATGCTGTTCGATGAGGCCGCCATGGTTCTTTTTGTGCGACTCCGTCAGCTCGTCCCTGTCGGTTGCCTGCCTGGTTAGGCGGAGCTTGTGCTCGGCGTCGATCAGGTACTGCAGCCAGGCATTGGCCAGCTCCTGATTGGGGACGTGGGCCAGCAGGTGCTTCATGCCGTTGGCGCTGATGGCCACCAGCTGCTTCGGTCGCCCCCCATGGCTAGGGGAGGTTTCCTCAGATTTTTGAGGAAACCCCTCAGGCTTTCCCGGCTCGATGAAGCTCCAGTCCTGGGCTGGCACCCGGTCGGCCACCTTTGTCTTGGCGCGTGCGTAGCCGTTCTTCTTCTCGTCGTTAGGCCAGCCCAGCGCCACATAGAGGGGCACGCCAGCGGGGGTCAGTTCATCCAGCAGGAACGGCTCGTTGGCGCGGAGCTTTTTCCTGATCCAGACAGCTGTGGGGTTTTGACTGTTGGTTGTCATTTCCTTATTGAGAAAGTCAGTGGTGAACAGGTGTCTCACGCCGTCTCAGAACGGAATGGATTCATCGACGTAGCCGCCTTCCACCGTCTCGAACGTGGCCTCAGCGTCAGGCTTGCCCTCGTACTCGACCAGATCCACCACCTGTGCCATGCGTGGCTGGAAGGTCATGCCCGCACCGGTCGGCCCTTCCCAGGCGTAGATGTCAAAGGCGATGATCATCTTGCTGCCGTTGCCGATCAGTCGCTCTGGCTTCCAGGGGTTCTTCCGGCTGTCGTACAGCGTCGGGCCTTCAGATGTGTTGCCGTCCTTGTAGGTGAACTGCGGCACCTTGAACCGGCAGACGCTGATGTCCCGAGGCTTGTCCTTGTCTGGCTTGATCGGCAGCCATGACGTGTGCTTCCGCTTTTTCGGATGCAGCTCATCGAACTTGGCTTCCATCGCTTCGACGAACGCCATGTGGGTCTTGTCGTCGTGGTTCAGCAACGCCTCGACAGACCACTCCGGGTTCTTCTCTGGAGCGAACTTGTTGGCCCTGGCTGGGCCGTTGAGTTTGCACCAACGGACTTCGACCAGGGGGGTCTTGAGCAGCTCTTTTGCCATGTGGTTGCGGCTGTGTGCCTCGGAAACGTAGCAGTTGTGCTCCAGCCCCGTAAGGGTCTATGCGCCAATTCAACTGAACAGGTAGTCGTTGGTCCCGATCAGCCCTGGTGCCAGCGTGTCGATCATCGGTGGTGCAGGCAGCGTCAGGCCAGTCCCTGACTGGACTTCCTTGCGCCAAGCGGCCAGCCAGTCCTCGCGGTACAGAAGTCCGAACTGTTCGTGCAACAGCTTGTGAAGCGTCCCCGCGTTGCATGGATGCACAGCGAAGCAATCGTGATTCGTCAGCAGCTGGAACTTGAGGTCTACGGCCTTGGAGATGACGACATGACAGAACGCCGCATCAAAGGAGTGGATCAGGTTGGCGGGCAGTCCTTTGTTCGCCTGCGTGGCCGACAGCGGCGCATCATCCGGCTGATCGACCATGATCATCGACACCTTCTGGCCATAGAGCCAGGTCTGAACTTTCATCCGTTTGACCTCCCGGTCAGCGATCAGCATTGGCCAGCCCATTGGCGTGTGCCATCGCAGTGGATGGTCGTGCCTCATCAATTCACGACAGCACTGCTTGAGCCATTTCTTGACGGCATTCACGCTGGCTACGGCTTCCTTCATCTCGGCCCAGACGATGCTGCCCAGGTATTTGCTGGGCATGGCCACGCGCAGCTTGAACTCATCCAGCGGCACGAAGCCCAGGTGCTCATCCAGGGCAATGACCAACTTGTCGCAAACGCTTTGGTAGCTGCCGCCATACGGGACGGACATCACCGGTCCTTTCACCAACCCGCGATCAATGCCACGACCCAGCCAGATCTCAGCCAGCGTCCGCTGTCGGGTGTCACCAAACTCCAGATCCTGCTGCAGGCGTTTCCGCACCTTGTCTGCCACAGCTGAGTAGAGATCCCGGCGGGTGCTGCCAAACAGATTGCACAGCCTGCCGACCTCCCGATCACGCACCAGGGCAGCAAGGATGCCTGGCCCGCTGGTGGTCTGGTCAAACCGTATGGGCACACCGCTGCAGCCGGTTTCCAGCGCCTCCTTCAGCCCCCTGCAGAGCTGCAGGTATTGCCAGGGCTCCTTGGCTCCGCGCCATAGCTCCAGCCGGTCGAGGGGCTCCTCAGCAGCGGCCAGCATCCGCTCGCGGTTCTCCTGCCCCCAGCGCAGCCGCTCATCCCAACTGCTGTGGCCCAGCCCGTAGTGGCCTGCTGCTGCTTTGAAGATCCATTCGATCCCGTCATCACCAACCGGGAGCTTTTCGTCAAACGAGACAAAGCTCTTCTCGTGGCAAGGTCCTTGGTGAGTGACGTATTTGTTCCCTGAATACAACCGGCCACGGTGGTCGCAGTGGTACGCCTGCCAGACCGTGCGATCTCTCAGTCCTTCGGCCACCTGCAGCGCCCGCTCGATCTTGATGCGCCTTGGGCGGTTCTGCTCCTGGTCCCTGTAGGCCATGGATGCCAGACGGTTGCGGGCCTTCAGTTCCGCTGGGTCTGGGTCATTGCCCAATCGCTCAGGGATTGCCATCGGCACCCTGCTGCAGGGCCACAGCCCATCGAAGCCGCCTTCCCATGCCGTGCGGGCGATGCTGATCATCTCCCCGCTGATGTGAACCGGTGTGGCCTGCTGCCAATTCACCAGCCCCAGCAGCCAGTTCATGTCTGCCTGCCGGTAATGCTCTGTCGCCTTCACCTGATCCTCCGCGTCCTGGATCGGCACACGGATCAGGCATTCCATGTTGCCCAGGTAGCCGCCACCCCACAGCTCAAACCACGGCACTGGCTGGCAGACCATGGCTGACTGCGGTGCGCTCCATGCCGGGGTACGGCTGGCCTGTATGAACTCCAGTGCCTGCTTGGACGGCACCACAACACGGGCCAGGTGCCTGCCAACGCGGTGCATCTTCACCGCAAACAGCTCAGTGCTCTGGATCAGTGCATCAGCCAGGAATGCCCCAACGTCCAACCGTTGCCGGTCAGTCCAGCGGGGTTGATAGGCACCGAGCTTCATCATCGTCTCGGCTTTGGCCATTGCTGCGCGGCTCATCCCCTGCCGCATCAGGTGACGCATCTCCAGCCTGCTGGTGCGCTCCAGCGTCATCAGCCTGGTCTCGCGTTCGATTGCTGTGCCGAGGTTCTGGCAGAACGTGGGGTAACGCTGCTTCCGGCTGAGCTGGTCAATGCCAGCCACCAGCGCAATGGCAGCGATGTGCTCTGGCCCACGGAACACATCAAACGTGGGCATGACATTCCCCCACCGCCGAGCCTTGGTTGGAGCAGTAGCAAAGGCAGCGAACTCATCATTGAGATGTCTGGTCAATGCCTGGAGCGTGATCTTGAACAGCCGCTGGCCATAGCTCAGGGCTGACTCCTTCCCCATCTCCTTGAGCCTGCGGGCCTGACTGATGGCCGCCTCCTTGGCTCGGTATTCCGCCTGCTCCTGCCGTTGCAACTGCTCTTCATACACCGGGAGCTTTTGCTGGTTAGGAGCTTGCAAAGTCGTAACAGGGAACGTCCCGCCAAGCGTGATCTCCTCGGTGTCGTATTGCAAGCCCTTTGCGTGGCCAAACAAAAGCCCCCGATTGGTCTCCGGGGGCGTATTCAGGCTCAGATCACTTTGGCGATGTGATCGACATTGACGCCGAGGCTGGCCATTTCAGTCACGCTTGCAGGTTGCTTGCAATGCCTTGCTGCAAGTTGCAGGGGTCATCACATGGAACACATTCAACCCTCCAGCACGGCTCTGGCGCGTTGCAGCCCTGACGTATCCAAGTGCAGGTAGCGCGTCAGTGCAGCCAAGGACCGATGGCCTCCCCATGCCTGCAGCTCCGGCAGGCTTAGCCCGGCCTGGGCCAAACGGCTCAGGCAGGTGTGACGCAGGCAGTGTGGGGTCAAGGCCAAATCATCAGCCAGGCCCATGGCCCCCTTGGCACGGTCCCACTGATGCTTGAACTGCTTGTAGCTGGTGCTCCATACCCTTTGACCGTTTAAGCGCCCCTCCAGGGCCTTCTGGGCCTTGCTGGTGAGCAGGATCGTTCGTTTGTGGCCGTTCTTGCTCTTGGGTATCAGCCATTCACCCCGGGCCAAATCAACATGGACCGGGACCATGGCCGCGGCCTCTGAGAATCGGCAGCCCGTTTCAGCCAGGAAGATCAACAGATCCGCCTCTTCTTCCCGGCCAAACGCTCGAAACACCCGCTCGAACGTGTCCAGCTCAATCGCTGACAACACCCTGTCTTTTTGGTTGTTCATGCGGAGACGCTGCGGAAACGCTGGGAGCGTGTCCAGGTGGCCGTGTAGGTGCGCGTCCTTCAGCATCGACTGCAAAGCCGAGCACTTCCAGTTCGTTGTCGCGGCGCGATTTCCTTTGGCTTTGCAGTAATCCCGGAACCGCTCAACCTCCCTGGCGTTGATGCTGCTCACATCACAGTCGTCACCGAAGAAGGCCACGGCATCGGCGCTGTAACCCGCTGCTGTGCCTTCGCAGGCCAAACCAGCCCACCTAACGCGCAGAGACAACAGGCGGGCCTGCTTCAGCGTGAAACCGCTGCTAGGTGCCTCCTGCTCACTGCTCGCAATGGCCTGGGCCATCCGTTCACGGGCCTCGGTCTTGGTTCTGGCGGCCAGCTGCTTGCGTTTGCCGTGCAACGTGAAGTCAGCGACCCATCCCTGGGCCGTCTTGCGTAGGTGTGCCATGTGGTTGCGTGGTTGTGGTTTAGACGTTCAGGGCCAGCTGCCCTGGGGCTGCTGCCCTGCGGGCGGCGTGTTGAGCCTTGGCCGCTGCGCTTGCTTTGGCCCGAGCTTCTGGGTTTTGCTTTGCTGCGCTGAGCTTGGCGCGATGCTCTGGGCTGAGCTTCTTGCCTGTTCGGGCGGCAGCAATTTTGGCCCGGTGTTCGGGGCTTTTCGGTTTTCCTAAATGGGCAGTTCGCAGCTTTTCTCTTGTTTCAGGCGTGGCAGCGTAGTTTCTGCTGCGTTGAGCAACGCTGAACCGTTCCCGCTGTTCCGGCGTACGGGTTTGGCCTTTAAGGCTTTGGCTCCTTTTGGCGATTGTTTCCGGGTTTTGCTTCCAACCCGAAGGCCCTTCTCCTCCATCGCTCTTATTCCTTAGGCACCCCGTCCCCAGGTCCTTGCGGCCCAGGCAGTGAATCAAGGCGATCTCGTACTCGAACGCCTCTGGCTCGGTCAGGCCATTTACAAGGATCTTGCGCCGGTTTTTGGGAGGTAGGCGGCTTGCTCTTCCTGCGATTTCGTGGACTCTTCTCCCTTGGCCCTTGCCGATGTAGTACGGCGTCCCGTCCTTCCTGAAGAAGGCGTAGACGTAAAACCTCCTGTCGTCTGTCATGTGTGGTTGTGGTTGGTGGTTGTGGTTCAGATGTTCTGGAGGGATCGAATCACGGCCTCGCCCCGTTTCGTCAGCCGCACCCTGTATCGGCGGCCTTCCAGGGCGTCAATTTCAACCCTGATCAGCCCCAGCGGTGCCTTTCGGTGGCCGCTGTGCTCACCCAGGCTGTTCACGATCCGAGATGCTGAGGCGTTGCTGATCCCGAACCGCTCCTCGATCTCTCGGTAGGTGCAGGACCCCCGCTCTGCGACGTACAGGAACACCGCGCAGTGGTGCAGGTGCAAAGCTCCCGGATCAAGAGACCCGAGCATTTCCAGAGCTGCTCCCAATTTGCCCAGATCCATGGTGGCGGTGTCCTGCGTAACGGATCGACTGTATGGGCAACGCATAGACGGACACCCTGCCCTGAGTCGATCCGGTGAACGCTGAAATGGTGTTCCTGCCTGCGTTGTCGGATGACAACGCTGAGAATCATCCGTGCTCCTGTCATGCTGTCGTGCATAGGTTTCTTCACGATACAGGGCCGGAGAATCCCGCTGTGGCGAGGAATGCACGGCCCCCGGTGGTCAAGTGGTATCGGTGTTTTGGTGCGCCTCGTTGCCCTGGTGCTCTTGGCATTCGCCGCCGCTGCAGCCAGCACAGCTCAGGAGAAGGCACGACAGGGCGTTTCGTCTTGCGGTCATACCAAACGCAGAACTGCCTAACCGTTCGGTTGACCTGCCCGTTAGCAGCGCCACAGCTCACCGTGAGCTGTTCGATGGTTTGCGGCTTCTGAGCAAGAGACAACAGGATCTCCAGCGCAAGGCTGGAGACCTGGCCGCCCTCGCAATTCAGCCGAGCCAGACGCAGCAGCATCTGGGCCTTCTGAAGATCAGTCATGGCCGCTTGCCTTGCCGTGAACGACCTGCAGGAGCCGCTCCTGCATCCGCTCGATGGGTTGCCGTTGTCTGGCCTTCTCCCTGGCCCTGCGGCTCAGGCTGACATCTACGGGCTCCTTTCGTCTGCCCAGGCACCAGCCCAGCCCCAGGACACACCCCAGGACAAACAACGGGCCGATCAGGTTCGCCAGCACAAAGGTCAGCCAGGGAATAACGACCATTCCGACACAGAACGCGGGAACGACCAACAGCGGATGTGGTGGTTTCATGGATCCAGAGCAAGAAAACAAGAAAAGCTGCCCCGGCAATCCATGCCAGGGCAAGCGCGTGTTCAATCGGGTGACGGTCAGACATACGGAGGCAAGTCGTAGTGATCGAGCATCCCCTCCACCGGCAGCGGTGGGCCTGCCTGGTAAGGGCGGACGGCAATCAAAAAATCAGGCCATTCCTGCCGGTCGTGTCTGGCCCAGCGGTGCGCTTCCTTGCGCCACTTGGCCGGGTCAATGTCAGAACACAGCGGCGTGAGCTGATACAGCTCCCAGGGCAGCCAGCTGTGGCCGTCAGGGGCCGGGCAGGCCCGCCATAGCGCGGTTGGGTGGTTCTTCATGGCTCAGACCTCCGGGCTGATCTGAACGGGCACCTCAGGCAGTGCTGCCAGGCGCTCAAATTGCAAGCGGCCACCAGCAAAAGCCAGCCCTAGTTGACTGGTTTGGTGGGCCATGGCACGGTCGCCACGCTTCCAGAGGCGGTCGGCTTGGCGGTACATCGCATCACTGGCCAGTAGCGCCCCATAGGTGGCGCCCTGGATGTCGCCGGGCATTGGCCAATGGGCGCGGACGTCACCGGCCCTGAATGCCTTGCTGATGCCTCCGGTGATGCTGTCTGTGTCGTAGTGGCTGAGGGCATCACTGATCAGCGCAGCGTCAGCCTCTGTGGCCCAGAAAAGGGTTTTGGTGGGTGTGGTCATTGGTCGTTGTGGTTGTGGTTGAACAGGGGGCCCAACACGCCGCCGTCGAGGGCGAGGGTCTGCTGTTGGGGCGGTGCGAGCTCGAGCTCCTTCGGGCTGTAGTCCCTGGCCTCGGCCCCAGGCACGGTGCCTAGGGCTTGCTGGTGGTAACGGTGCTGCTTGGTCATCAGCGGAAGTCGCTGACAGTGCTCAACAGTTCCCGTGCCTGCTGCTCCAGCTGGTGTGCCTCAGCAAAAGCAGCGTTGACGCTTTCGGCGGTGTAATCCGTTCTGCGCTGGAGGCATTCGTGAACTTGCGTCAGCACTCCCGTCTCATCGTCAAACCGTGCCAGGTAGATCTCGACCTTTTGAGCGGTCTTGGTGTTCCGCACGTTGGCGATCACCGACGTGTAGGACGTGTAAACGTTGAGCCATAGGTCGCCGTCCTGGACGTTGTAACCGTGACTGGCGTTGTAGTCCTCCAGCTGGGCCTTCAGCTTCTGAACGAAGCCGCCATGCCCGGAGACCTTTACGGCCTTCTTCTGCTGCCAGTCAGACAGCAAGCGAACCAAGTGACCTTCGATTTCGTTGGCGATTGCGTTGATCTCGTTCTGAGCGGTTGCCCGCGCTGGTGTGATTGTTCTCATTGGTGGTTGTGGTTGTGGTTGTGGTTGTGCCCCGTTGCCAGGGCAATGACTGGGCCAGGGATTGCACCTGGCCTCCCGCTTGAACGGATCAATCGAAGACGAGA
>OCRE01000020.1_pt1 | contig 15353 bp, 10 predicted proteins | sample 1494271 | NCBI WGS metagenome assembly OCRE01 (sample SAMEA3275604, study PRJEB22092) | marine metagenome | biome: Marine near barrier island; feature: Surface water influenced by Mississippi River output; material: Seawater | collected 2014-06-21T14:00:00+00 | depth 0 m | reverse complement strand
CAGATGTATTCTGGAGATGAAGGAGATAGCTAGGGCTACTAGTCCCCAGACCTAGTTTCCCGTCCGATGTGATGCGGGCGCGTTCAGAGCCGTTTACCGCAAAGCTAATAAGACCTGACCCACCGTTAAGGTTTAGGCTAGACCCTGCGTATGAAGTAAGCGAATCCGAATAAACGCCAGCGGAGCGGCTATAGATTGCGCCATTAACATCAAGCGGCGCGGCAGGCGAAGTAGTGCCAATCCCTAGCTTCCCGTCCGATGTGATGCGGAGGCGTTCTCCACCACTCGTTCTAACGATCCAGCTATTACTAGAATGATCATAGTCAAGGTAACCAGCGTCTCCTGTATCAGCAGCGATAAAACGCGACAGTCCACTGGTGCCAGCGTAAACCCTGACCCAATAGTTGTTTGCGTTTGTTCCTCCTATTCCGAAGTCACCATTGCCGTTGACATCAAGTAAAGACGTCGGCGAGGAAGAGCCAACCCCGATATTCCCACTCGCATCAACAAACAACCGCCCAGTGCCATTAGTCGAGATGGCTAGTTGATCTGCGCCAGGCGAGTAGATGCCGGTATTTGTGTCACCAGCAAAAGCAATACTTGGTTCAGAAGCTGTACCAGCATTAAGTTCTAGTTCATTAAAGTCACCACTTGGACTATCGACAACATCTAGTTTCCCAGTAAATGGGTTAAGTTTAACTCCCATCAGATCCTCACTACAGTAGAAACATTACCGCCAACATAAGTAACAGTTAGGACTGCTACGGTTGCTCCACTAGCTCCACCTTTTTTGTATGTAATTGTTTGATCACCATCAGAGGGTGCAGCTGTTGGTGAAATTGAAATGTAATCATGTTGCGGGATATAAAGACCCGCGATATCTTGTACAAGCATAATGAATCTTAGTTAGTAGGTTTTTGGGGCCAAATAAGATTAAATGGATCAGATTGCTGAGTAATATCTCGTAAGGCTTGACGATAAGTAGCCCAAGCAGTCTTATCAGTAGGTGAATCACTCAGTTGAGTCCAATCTGATTCAAACAATAAGTAGTTACGTTGATTACGAATAACTACCCATTGATCATCTACAACAAGTTGGCGTTCTTCTGTGGTCATAGGACGCACGTTAAAGGCATTTCCAGTCCACTCAAGAACTTCTGTATGTTTATCGTATTGTGGAGCCGTAAATGGTCCGGTATAACCCCAAGCAGTTAGTTCTTCAACGCTAAAGGTAGTTGGATCAGTACGAGTAGTACCTTCAGGAGTATTAATACGAAATGGCAGCTCCTGTGGCCAAGCTTGGTTATGTGAATAGAGGTTTGTCATAATCATTTAAGGCGGTAAAAGCCAAAGAGCTACGTGTTTGTCAGTTGTAGAGTAATTGCGGTATAGGTTATATCCAGCGTAATTACCAACATAGGTAGTAGCTTGTCCAAATGGCCAACGAGCAGTGCTAGTAGAGTAAGAAGTGTAGTAAGCAATCTTACCACTTTCTTTATTAAGGGAGGATGTGATATTACGCTCAGGACTGTAGTTTCTGTAAACATAATCAGCCCATGTCATATAAGGGATGTCTTGAAGGTTCGAGTAAAATCCAAAAGCACGATCACCGGCAGCCCAACCAGAGTCAATCCAGTTCCCACTTGACACTCGTTGGATATTGCTTGATTGAGCACTTAGTCCAAACACGTTTGAACCATCTGGCTCATCCCAATAGCGAAGTGTGAATCTCCAGTCTGCGCTGGCAGCCTGCGTCATCACATAAGTCGCTCTAGTATGATCAATGGTAACGTCTTGATTGCTAAACCGTGATCGTGGCTTAATATAAGACGTTGTATAAGTAGATGACTCACTACCAGCAACTGTATAATTGGGATCAAACACTGCAACTAAAATCTCACCACTAGCATTGGTAGCATATGGAGCAAGGTCTGGATATGTTGGTGTAACCCAGACCCCATCAACACGACGCTCATACACCTCAGGTTGTTTCCAAACACCAGTACGAAAAGCTGCACCAGTAGGACGAGGACCAATAATCCCACCAACAGGTGTAATAATGCCCATTAGGTGATCTCCAATGCAGATACAGTTACCTCAAGATCACTAGCAGCACTAGCAGTTGCTCTGATCTTTTCACCACGTTTAAGGATAAGTTTATTAGGAATTGCCTCTAGTGTACTATCAGCAGGTACTTGAATAGTATTAGCAATCTTAGCAATAGCAGCATCTGCTGAATCAGTAATTGTCAACGTAATATCAGCAGCGTTAGTACCGTCAACGTTAGCTACAAGACAGCTCAATACAACAGCACGATCAGTGTTAGCTACATTAGGTGCTTGATAAACATCAGTGATAGATGTAGTAGATAGCGCAGCAGAAGCGCGATTAAATGTTTCAGCCATGTTAATTAACCAAGAGCAATAGCAAGAGCAAGAGCAGTACCTTTAGTAGCGTATGTAGATGCTGCGTTAGATTGAGTAAGGTAGGTAGAAGATGCTGCAGAAGTGGTAAGGTAAGTCTCTGCTAGCTTAGCTGCAGTGATATTGCCATCAGCAACTTTTGCTGTAGTAACAGCACTATCAGAAATTTTAGCTGTAGTTACTGCACTATCAGAAAGTTTAGTCGCACTAACAGCATTATTAGCAATCAAGTTACTGGTAATAGACCCATCAGCCAAATTACCAGTAGAAGCTTGGATTGTTGTATTCTTTGTTTCCTGAGCTACATAAAGTGCTTGTGTAAAGTTATTATTTAGATCTTGTGATCGAATTGCAGAGCCGGAATAGAATACAGCAGAAAGGTTTTCATCGCTGGTATTACGATAAATACGGATAGCAACACCAACATCCGGTGCTGTATTGAATTGAATAGTAGTAGCGTTGGCAAAAGTGTATGCAGTTGTATCAACGCCGTCAAGGCTTACCTTAACGTCGTCTTCTTCAATATATGGGAATGTAAAGGTATAATTGGTTTTAACACCATTACCTGTATATGTATCTTGTGTGATTGCCATTACATTTAATAAAGCGCCGTTTACTTACGGATTGACAATGTTTCACCAACAATATTAGCTTCTTGAGTCAAATCACGTTCAATTTGACGTTGTTCAATACGACCAAACATTTGAGCACTCATATCAGCATAGGCAATCTCTTCAGCAGCACGACGTGCTTCAGACAACCTAGTGTGAATATCATGCCACTTCTTAATAGATACTTCATCAGAAGTCAAGCCTTGCCTACGTAGATCACGTAGCTTAGCAATGCTTTGCCAGTCACCAGCATCACGCATGATCTCTTGAATAGAAGCTTTAAAGTGTCCACCAACACCCATCAAACGGAACAACTCAGAACGCTCAGCTGCTTCCAACTTAATACCATCCTTTGAACGGAAGGTAGTGTTGATATCAAATTCCATATCCTGTAGGAATTTCTCCTCAGGGGATTGTTCAGCGTGAATCTTAATAGGACTGTAAGCATTCCACACACGTTGCAGAAGACCATAACCATTAGCCTTTTCACCAGTCACCGGACTGTATACATAAGGGTGACGGTTAGAAGGATCAAGATAGCTGTTACGGTTACCAAGAAGACTGAAAAATTCATTATCTACTTCTTGGAGACCTTCACTAAAGATACGTGACCATTCAGCACGTTGACCTGCAAGAGGACCAAGGCTGTTAACAAAACCAGCACTCCAACGAGTCAAAGCACCTTCGTTACCACTCAGAATATCAAGCAAAGGTTTAACAGTAGACAATGCAGTACGATCAGTAATCGCTGCACTAAATGCAAACGCTGCCTTTTCAAACATACGTTCAGTCATCGCTTCACCAAGCATATCAAAGTTATCTGCGATGTTAGCAACCAATGCCATCCAATCAGCAAGCGGTCCCATAGCTGTATAGGGGTACCACTTACCATCTACACCTTTAATACTACGAGGTTTCCAGTTAGAGTTCTTCTCACGTGCCCGTTGTAGTTCCTTGTCATAAATACCATCACCAGTGATACGATCAGCAAAGACAAGACTAATAGCTCCTGTTACAGCAAGACCACCAAGAGCTTTACGTCCCCGTGTGGTGTACTTAAGATCAGCAATCTTATTTTGCTTAGCAATGGTATCCATGTTTTCTACATCGATATTACGTGCACGAAGTAACTCATCTACACGTGCTTCATCAGCAAGTAGGTCTTCTAGTTTGACATAAGCTAACTCGTTAACATCACGTTGGAAAGGCATCCACGGTCCGTACTTACCACCCATACTGATGAGGTTCATACCAGTGGTAGGGAACATCATAAATGGACGTAAACCAGGTACCATCCGCATAAGATCAGACATACCTTTTGCAACAGTACTATCGATGTTAAGTGCCATCTCATCAGTAGAGTACTTAACTGCTTCATCCTTCAGAAGATCATCAGGACCAAACATCTCAGCGTAGTACTTATCAGCAATAGGCTTAACAGTCTCACGATTAACAGGCTTACCAGCTGCTACAAGCTCATCCATAGCACGGAAACGTGCCTCAGCTGCTGCATTAAATACACCAGTAAAGCCGTCAGTTGCTGACATGGCATTAACACCAAACCGCAACACAGGATCCTTACCAAGATCATTCAACATCTCAATTTTATTGACGAGATACTGAAGACCTTCATTACCTTCTTGTGCTTGTCTACGTGCAGAAGTCTTTAAGAAATCAAGTTCACGCTCTTGAGAGATAAGAAGATCAACACGAGTAGCAGATCGAACAGAGTTAGGTTCTTTTGATGCCTTCATGAAGATATCACCAGCATAAGGTAGTGCTTTCTTCAAGGTATCACCAATAGAACTGTAAGCAATCCAACCACGTTGAATAGCTTTAACATCACCACTCATTGCAGCGCCTGCAAAGTGTGAGATAGGTTGGGAAATAATACCACCAAAGTTACCAACAAGAGCTTCAATAGGTGTCTTAAAAGCAGACAACATATTATTGAAGATGTTAGACCACACACCAGCAATCAACTTATTCTCAACATCAGGGTTAAGGTTAATAATACCTTTACCAAGATCACGTGTCATCTCACTGATCCACTTATTCATCTTAACAATGGTATCAATATCACCATTGCTAATCTCATAAGCCATCAGGAACTCTTCCATCAGACGTGGTTGATTCTCAGCAATCTGTCGAAGAGTAGAAGCAAAACGTTGAGAGTCTTGGAATACACTTTGAGCTACATCACCTGCTCCTTCAACAGTAGCTAGGTTATAACCTTCGATGTTACGGAACCCACTCTTAACAAGTTGAATCAGGTTTACCTTACGATTCTTGTAGTACTTAGCAGAACCAGCTAATTGATTGACATATTGCATCAAATCAATTATCTTTTCTTGTGCTGCCTCAACAGCAGCCGTACCTTCCATCAGACGTGCACCTTCTGCAATATCAGAGATACGTCCAGACAAAGAACCAGCAAGTAGTGATTGAGCACGGACTGCATCCATGCTAGTTAGTTCAGCACCAAGAGTACTCATACCACGAGCTGCCATAGCAAAGCCTTCCTCTACCATTACCTCTCTACCATCTTCACTACGAACAATGAACGGTTCAAGGATCTGGCGAGCATCTGCTTTACTCATCCGTGGATCAAACAACTGGATAGCAAGATCCATGTTAGAGTCAAGTACATCGTCGAAAGTAACCTTCCAACCATCACCTTCCATACCAACACGACCTGCTTGCCTTAGTTGATCAGCAAGACCAAGTACAATGTCTTGACCATTTTCACTGCTAGTAAGTGCATACTTCAACGCAGGATCAGATAGCATGTTACCAAGACGACCATCAACAGTGTCTAGGTTCCTTGCAATACGAGCTTGGTCAATAGCAGCACCAACTACACCAAAGTCATCAACAGTACGTACACCAAGTTCAGTGTAGTCAAACATATCATGGATACCTTTAATAGGTACATCCATGTTAGGGTTATTAGAAAGACCGTAGTAACCTACTTCATCTAATGCCTCTTCTTGTTTGAGGAGAACATCAGATACAAAGTCTTCAGCATTATCAGGTTTAGGTGGTGGTGCATTATCAGTAAGCCACCTAGTTGCTTCAGCTGTTTCACCTACAAGTTTATTAGACTTACGTAGACTTCTACCAAGATCACCAATAGCACCAACGAACTTAACGAGTCCCCCAGCAAGAGCAGTAAGTGGCCCCATACCAACTTCTTCGTATAGGTTCTTCTTACGCTTAAGATCCGGTGGGTCATCCTTAAGAGTTGCTAGTGAGTCAGGAATAAAGTCCCAAGTCTTTGGCCATGACTGCTTAAGAGTACCAGTCAAGTTGTCTTCTGTAAATTCAGAACTAACTGAACCTACAGTGACACCAGCTGCTGCTTCAATACCAAGAGTACCAAGTGCTTTAACAAAAGCGTTGTTACCAATTGACCAACCTACTCGTGCCTGAGCAGCAGCTCCAGCACCAAGAAGACTTCTTCCAAGGAAGTAAGTAGGTACAACAACAGAACCAATCTCTCGAACTGCTTGGATATGTTTTGTTTGGAACTCAGGAAGCTTTTGAACTTGACCACCAGGACGGAATGGATTAACCATCCCCTCTACTTCCTTACTAGGTAGTTTATTAATTAGATCAACACCAAAGTCAAGTACACCTGTAGGAATTGCAAGTGCACCTTCTGCTACCTGTCTGGCAGCATCACCAAGATCAAATCCTTGTTGCCAAGGAGCCTGTTGCTCTGCCGTAGCAGGTTGCGGGGGTTGAGCTTGTCCAGGTTGTCCTCCCGTAGGAGTAGTTGCTCCTGCCTGAGCAGCTTGAGCAGCGACTTGTTCAGCCTGCCGCTCAAGTTCTAACTCAGCTTGGAACTGTTCATTAAGTTCCATTTCACCAGGATCAACCCTAAACATCTCGCTAGGATCGTATGCCATAATTAATTAAGATCGTAATTGACTTGCAATTCTCCGACGTAAAGAGTCATAATCAGCGTAAGGTGTCATATCCTTACTTCCTCGTGGTGCAGGACGTAAGAAGTCAATAGAAGCGATTGTACCATCAGCACTTACTACCCTACCAGTACCACCTTGTTGCCCAATAATTTGACCAATCCGTACTGTTTGACCAGGACGTAAGTTGGGTTTAGAAGCTAAGTGGGAATAAAGTACATCTACGGTTTGATTAGTTTCTGGATCCAAAGATTCAATAACTACATAATTACCATAGCCTTTTCCTTGTCCACCTTGGAAACTAATATCTTTTACAACACCGGGTAATACAGCTGGGAACTGTTTATCCTCAAAGAATACATCAATCCCAGGTTGACCTGTATCAAATGTAATAGAGGATACTGTTGGTGAGAAGGATTGAAGAGCACGAGCCGGTGTACGCATCAATGCAGAGCTTTGTAAGGGTGAACCTTGGCGCATTAATGCAGGATTAGATAGAGCTTCAGTAGCTCCACCGTACTTATACATAGCTATTCCAAACTTCTTACCGTGCCTAAGCATCTCTCTTTTAACAGGTCCATCAGGTAGCTCACCACGTAGGTAAGCATCATAGTTACCAGGACCAGCATTATAAGCCATAGCAGCTGCTACAGGATCGCCGTACTTACGAAGAAGACCAGAATAGTATTGAGCACCGTAGTTGATATTAGCTTGTGGATCCTTCCAATCATTTTGTGCAAAGAAAGCTGGGTGAGCAGCTCGATTAATTTGCATAACACCAAACGAAGACCCATTGTAGCTAGTGCTGTTTGGATTAAATCCACTTTCAATTTCAGCCAAAGCTGCAATGTGACTAGGACTTACACCATTTGCTTGAGCTGCTTGTTGAATAATCGGAGCAAGATTATTAGGAATCAGAGTCGGATTAAACATATTAGTACTACCCAATCCACGAGCAGAGCGGTTAACACTAGGACTCTTATAAAGAAGTTTCTGGAAAGCAGGTGATACTGTCTGACTAACAGTAGAAAGAGACGGAGGTGGTTGAAGCGGAGCGATACCGTGTTGAGCAAGTTGACGGTTAATGATCACCATAGGATCCAAACCATTCGACATACCAGACACAGCTAGTACGTCTTGAGGGATGCTGAATCCAGGCTTACCGTAGCTTTGAACAAGAGCAGGTGCCTCTTCTGCAGTGATAATAGTGTTCTTAGTATCAAGAGTTTTTTGAAGACCATTATCACGTACAAAGTTCTTCAGTTCTTCATATCGACGGTTAGCACGTTCAAGTGCCGATGCAGTACCTTTGTTAAGGTTAGGGAATTGAGCTGCACCACCAGGTGAGTCAGCTTTACGATACCAAGGGCTGTTAGGATCCCTAGCACCTGCCTTTACTTCTGCATCCAACGTTTGACCAATAGTAGTAGCAGCTTGGTTGAAGTCCATACCACCTGCTACAGCTTGGTCCACACGTCGCCGGTATTCAGCCTTCATACGCTCCTGTAGGAAGACGCTAGAGGGTGTGTTGGGTTTGTTGGTACCAAAGGACGTAACACCGTTTGCAGTAGCCTTAAAGGACTCTGCAGTCTCCTTGTAGATACCAGTGTTGTAACGTGCCTCTTGGGCTTCCAGCCTTTTCTGCATCTTAACGCCCAAGGCTGGATCTATTCTATAAGCCTCACCAACAGCGTCATATGTAACAAGACCTGGAGGAATAGCCTCAAGTTGCTTGACAGCTTCTTCTTTTTGACGTGCTTCTATAGTGTAACTAGCTTCGTATTTTAAAAGCTGCGGCGGTACCTTACCTTGATGGTTTTGTAAGAAAAAGTCAATAGCAAGTTTGACATGAGCTTCGGTTGGTTCAGCGGCAATCCCATCCATGATCCTTGCTACATCTTTTTGATAAGCAATTGAATCCATTTCAAGGTCTCGTTTGTCACGATTAATCCTAGCGGTAGTACGAGCCTCTATGATCTCTAAATAACGATTAGGTCGCTCTGCCTGTAGAGTTCCCCCAGTTTTAGGGTCAAGAACAAGATTAGCAATATCGTCTAATTTATGGATAAACTCACCATCTGAATTAAGAGCAGCCGCTTCACCTACAAGCCATTTATACGCACCAGCATAGCCAATATTAGGGTCATCAGCTAATGATCTAAATGTAGTAGCACCGTACAACCGCATACCATCGGTGTTGTTCCTAGGTATGCTCTTAAGTTGGTCAGCTCGCATTGCATAGGTATTTGCAATGTACGCTTCCCGTGCTTTTGCTACTCTACCTTGACCATGCTCATAAGCCGCTTTCAGGCCAGGAAGTAAATATTGATCCTCTAAGCCTTGTAGATTGTTTCTACGTATAACCTCCCTTATAGCAAGAGTGGTAGCAATTCCCATAATTTCTGGGTTACTACCAGCTTGCTTAAAGGAAACCATCTCACCATTCAATTCAAATTGTTTATCTGAATTAATGATAGCATCTAAAACTATAGGTGTTTGGGTGGCAAGAGCTACAGTGGCTTGACCTTTACTAGCAAAATACGTTAGGCCGGGGTTGCCAAATCTTGCTTGTACAATGGCTTTGGGATCACCACCTTGAGCTTCTTGAACCCTGATAGCTCCTTCCCACTGCTCAGTTGATATTAGCTGATTTGCCTCTAGATTTTTAAAGAAAGTCTCTTCAGCGTAGTCTGGGTTTACAATAGCAGCAATAGTGCCACTTTCGACTTCCCTTTTTACCTTTAGAGTTTCTCGCTCTTGAACTTGTTCAGCAGCAGTTTTACTGAAACTAGCTAGGCTACCAAAAATTTGTTGAGCAGCTTGTCTGTTTACATCACCTTGTTGCCTAGCTGTTTGGGCATCTAATTGCGATTGAACAAGATCTGCTTTAAGATTTTGTTGTTGAACTTGGAAGTTACGTTCTTCTGCTCTTCGGGTGTACGCAGCATTATCACGTAGTGCTTGGAGATTAGCCTTACCTTGTTCAAGCTCAGCAAGTCTATTCTTCTCCATGTTTTGGACGACCCGGTTCGTCTCTTCCCTAATCCGGGAGACCTCGCTTCTACTAAGCTGGATAGGATTAAATCCTGAATCAGGTCTTGTAGGGTTATGCTTTAGACGTGCCATAGTTTATTTAAGATGCTAACCCTTAATTTGATTTAGGCGTAGTTGGTGGTATAATTGTAGTAACTGTTTTTTGAGTATTATTCTTAGCGTAGTGAATATTTGCAGCTTGCATAGCACCTTGAGCAGCACTAGCAAAACCAGCGATTAGCGGAGCCGCAACACTTTGCTTAGCAGGTTGAGCAACAGCACCAGGAAGAACCTTCATAGGCTTAACCCAAATACGCTTTGGACCCATGGTAGGAGCCGGAGCGTATGACAATCGTTCAGGTCTAATCATTACTTGTGCAGAAGCATTCAAATCAGCACCGTACTTCTGCAAACTAATGTTACGCATGTTACGTTCAGATTGAGCAATAGCACTTGCAATGTCAGCATCAAGGACACGCATGTTATACTGAGCATCAGCAACAGCACTCAACGCTGCGTTATCAATGCTCTCCATTTGAATACCAAGCCTCTTCTCAAGCAACGAAGTTTCAAGACCAAGTTCAGCCATCTTAAGAGCTGCTTGACGTTGACGACCTTGCAACATAGAAGCCATCTCAGACATACCACGATAGAATTCACCCATCGTAGCTTGACCTGCTTTACGGAATGAACCACCAGCTTGCATTAGCTGAGCTTTACCTTGTTTCTGAGCACTCTCTACAAGAGCACTTTCTTTTTTAAAGTCAACTTCTTTTGTATATTCAGCTAGGTTTTGTTGGATATCTTCCCTACCAAAGATACCTTTGTTAACAACACTTTGCATTTCAAGCTGTGTTGTCCTACGGTTCAAAGCAGTTTCAGTTAGCGTCTTTTGAAGACCCATCATTTGATCTTCACGGTCGAACATCTGCTGAGAGAAAAGACCCATCAAAGCTGCGCTTTCATTAGCATAAGCTTCTTTAGCAGATAGATCATTGAAGTTAAGCTGTTGATCACGGATTTGGATATCACGTTGATAAGCCCGTAGATCCTGTAGGTATTGGAAGTCTTGGATCTCATTCTGACGTTGCCAAGCTTGTGTGGCAATCTCAAATTGGTAATCACGTTGAGCTTTATAATTAGCTTTATCAGCTTGAAAGACTTCCCGTTGGTATTTATTAGTAGCTTTAGCGATTTCTTTTTGACGCTTTACCTGCTCTTCGTATTGTCTTTGGGCTTCTGAGTTTTGTCTGCTAGCTTGTGATGCACCAAAGATACCTTGAGCTAGTCCGGTAACTGCACCAATACCAGCAAATATAGCTGCTGCCATAATTAAGTCCTCCTATAGAATCGTGGTGAATAGTTACCTTCCCACATCATTGATACTAACGATACAGGATAAGGTGAGCTACTTGTCACCTTTAGTTCAAAGTTTGTATTACGTTGGTGGATAGGAACAATAAATATATGTTCAGGTTCAACAGGATTCCTATTGGCGGAATAGTAGTCAGCATCTGCTACATGCTGTACATCAACCCATTGATTAGATCCTACTGCTTTTAGCTGGAATTGAATAACACCAGTCCTACCAACTGAGAACTTAGCCCTAGAAATAGTTAAGGTAGCTGTAAAATCAGTAGTTGTATCATTCCGTCTAAAGTAGAATTTAGGTAAGGTTACATCAAAAGTGTAGTTATAACCTATAACGATGCCATCAGCAAAAGCTGTGAAGTCACCTTGGACTTCAAAGTAACGGTAACCAGTACCGATTTCTGTACGTTCAGTTGCAGCCAACCAATAACCTGCATCAGACTTCAACAACTCTGATGGGTTGTTTAGGTCTGCTTGAGGTTTAGTGAGAAGCATTGCAGCCTGACGTTGTTGGAATGGTGTAAATGGTGTATAGAGTTTGGTTACATCATTTACTGCATCATACACCACCGCATTGACACCTACAGCAGGCTGTACGGGCCTTGTAAACATGTCTAGGCACGGATTACCTATAACACTACTAGCGCCTGCTACAACCTCTCCTGAGGGGATCTCATCAAGGGTGATAGAACCAATGGTGTACTCATCCTCATGTTGAGAAATGATAACAACTGAGTCATTAAGAATCTTAGCTGCTTGAATATTACCAGGTAGCTGCCACTTAGTCCAAGCTTGGAAGATATCCCGTTCACCGTTATTATAGTACCTAAAGAGATACAGGTATTGTGTACCTCTATCTACCAACATGATAACAGAGTTCTGTGGGCTAACAGTTAGATCACTGATAGTTTCAGGAATCCACTCAAGAACAACCTTACTGATATCTACAACAGTAGGGTTTTGTTCAACGTCCCTCAATTGAAGGGTGAAGAGTTTACTGTAGCCAGACACACTACTAACAAAAGCAGAGGTAGTACCAACATCAACAGGTGAAATGTTAGTGTCCATCTCATAACTAGAGATAGCCCTAACAATTGTAGAGGTAGGTGTCAACACACTTCCATCAGTAGTAAATACTTGGAACTGTTGACGTTCACTAAAGACCAACAAACCTTGTGGTGATGGTAACACCTCAGACAAGGTAACAGGTCTAATGCTAGCAACGTTCAAATCAATAGGATCTGAAGCTGTTTGAGTGAGAGCTGTCTTAACAAAGAAGTTAAACGGATCGTTAGCTGTACCAAGGAAGATATTATCCTCAGATAGTACACCAAATCTATTACTATAGAAGAATGTACAAGTAATAGGATACCCAATAAAGGAAGGTATAGGACTGGTTACATCATCACCAGCTTGACGTGCATTCCAAACAAGTGGTTTAAACTCAAAGGAAGTTGGACTGGTAGCACGAAGCTGGTGAGGCATTGTAGCAGAATTAAGACCAGGTGAGGCATCACGTGCTGCTGCTTCCTCCCAATAACCACGACCTTTAACACCGTCAAAGGCCACAAATTTAACGTAGTAATTATCTTCCTCAGCAGCACTGTTAAGGATCTCTACGTTATGGTTGTTGAAAGATTCAGTAGGAAGCTTTGTGATGTTCTCTACTTGATCCTCAAATGCATACAAAGCGGTGTTACTGAAACCACCTTTTGCATCAACGGTAAATGCAGTAGGTGTACCAGTTACTGCTGAGTAATCAGTCTTAACAGCATTAGTACCGTTATCACGCTTAATAACCAAGCTGTTGGTGTAACCTTCAAGGTACCAAGTACCAGCAAAGTCAGGATTACTTGCTGCTTGTTGAGCAAGGATACCAGCTCTAACAGCGTCAACTAAATGGTGATTAGTATTGATATCAGAAGCATTAAACAGCAACATATCATCGTATGTGCTGGTTGTTTGTGGTGTCACAGTAAATGTAACACCTTGCAAAGTTACTGAATAATCAAAGTCAGCAGTCAACGTAGCCAAGACAACAGTAGCTACTGTGTTGGGTATAAAGGTACCCGCTGCTTGCATAGCAGTAGTTACTGTCTTATTAGTGATGACTGTGGTATCTTGTACACTACGGAAGTGGTAGTCACTTTGCTTTGTACCAGTCAGGTAACTAGTACCTGTGTTAGTTACTGTACACCAGGTACCATTAGCTGCAGTCCATACATAGATGTTTGTACCTTTAATAGCACCAATGTAAGACCCAGCAGCATCACGTTCAATAAAGAACCAAGCAGCTCCATCGAGTTCAGCTTTGGTGAAGTTAGTACCATCAGCTTTCTTTAGTACATTAGTAAACTTCATCCCGGTTCTTTTAAGAAGACCGTAGGTAGGATCTGGGTAACCGTTAATGCACTCAGTTATTTGTCCGTTTAATTTTTTGTCATCATTTTGCCGAGAGACACCACCAAGAAAATTTGGTGTTAGTTGGGTTACAGCAGGCATTAGCGATACAATGTGTGATAAGGTTGATAACTTTGATAATAGTTCTGACCTTGTGGACTACCAAAGAATGTATAATCCCCTTGATTACACTCATACTCAAGTGCCATTGCCCTAGCAAAGGCTTCCTTTTGTTGAAGCATTTGGTACTGATTAGGATCACCAATAATACGACTAGATACAATAGCAGCGGCACGAGCTACGATGAAGGCTTGAACCGGGGTAGGAATGTCTTCCCAATCAAAGTACCAAGTAATGTCTACATAAACAGTTTCATCATCCCAAGTATATGAATGTGCTGTCCTATCATAGAGTTTACCTCCACGATTGACACTATCTCGATTTAGGTTGACTGGATAATTCTGATTCAAGTCCATCTGTAGGACATTGTTAGGAATCAGGATCTCATTATTAGAGTCTGGTGTAAGGGGGAAATCATATTCTTTGTTGAAAGACCAGCCTTCTGCCTGTACTTCACGTGACACTTCTCGAAGAGTGCTGAGTGCAATCGCAACGTCCGGGTTGGTTTGTGTTTCAACTGTACTTGTAACAGCGGCTTGAGTCATTGAACGCTCTGATACAGTCTGTGAAATATTCACAGTGTATTCATACGTTACAGGATCAGTCACTTGTGCTACACCTGCAGTAGCAATAGAAGTTCCAGCTACGACATCCTCACCACCGATGTAGGTACCGATGGGGATGTTAGCAGTTGTAGTAGTTAGTGTAGTACCAGCAATAGATCCAGTAAAACGACTAACCTCGCTCATTACAAAGGTTTCTTCAGTTGTCAACGTAGTAACAGGAGCCTGACCAACTGACGCCAGGATCTGATTAACAGCTTGTAGCTCAGTGTTGGAGCCAGTAGTAGGGAAAGGCATAGTTGATAACGAGAACTATTCTCAACAAAGAATTAAAAAAAAGGGAGCCCCCGAAGAGGCTCCCGTACATCGTATTAAGATCAGAAGGTAGCAGGAGCAGTAGCACCCACGTACAGCTCAACAGCTGCAGCAGGGTTCAGGTAGTCACAGCCACAAGCCAGACGACCCAGCATCACATCACCTTGGTAGATGACGGACACATCGCCGCTGGTCACTTGCACTTGAGGACCAATAGCTTCCACCATACCAGCAGCTTCTTTCTGGAAGATAAGACCGCAGGACTTAGTACCCACTTCAGCAGCAGTACCGTAATCGTTGTTGATACCAGTAGAAGCATCCGAAGCATTCTCCAGAGCTTCAGCCACGAACGAACCAGTGTTACCAGGATCAGTCACACCAGTGGTACCACCGTAAGCAGTACCGTACTTACCCAGGAACGGGATGTTCATGGACTTGTAGATTTGGATACCGGCGATCTCGATGATGCCATTACCCTTTTGCAGAGCATCACCTTGAACGTCACGGTTCACCAGACCATTAGTACCAACAGCTTGAATCAGCTCATAGTACTGACGGGGGTTAAGTACAGCCACACGACCATCGCTAGACA
>OCRE01000019.1_pt1 | contig 15519 bp, 20 predicted proteins | sample 1494271 | NCBI WGS metagenome assembly OCRE01 (sample SAMEA3275604, study PRJEB22092) | marine metagenome | biome: Marine near barrier island; feature: Surface water influenced by Mississippi River output; material: Seawater | collected 2014-06-21T14:00:00+00 | depth 0 m | reverse complement strand
ACATTGGAGGACGGCAGCCTTGCTGCGCAGATCTTCGATGCGATCAAGACAGATGACTCCAGCGCACTGAAGCGGATTGCGCGGACCAGCAGGTTGTCGGCCGTCAGTGATGTGCCGATTAACCAGCCCAACTTCTTCACTTCCGTCCAGCTGTTAAACACGTATCGCAAGGCGAACATGTTCAGCGGTCCGGCCACGCTGATCCAGCGGAACGTTGTTTCTGGTGCGCTGGTCAATGCCAGCTACATGATGGAGGACGTTTATGCGGGGGCCTTCCGCCTTGGCATGGGCGGACTGGTTGATGCCTGGAAGGCAGGCCAATACGCCAAGGCTCAAACCTATGCAGGCATGAGCCAGGCTTGGGCCGGTGCATTCGACATGCTGACCGATGGTCGCTCGACCTTCACCAGGGAGGGCGCGATCGAGGGTGTCACCGGCACTTCAATGCGAACTCGCAAGCAGGACGCTGAAGCTGCATTGAACGACGCATGGGACAGCGTCTTCAGCAATGAGAACTACGTCGGCAAGCCAATTGACATCATGCGTTTGTTCAACGCAGGAGCCCGTCAAGTAGCTGGGATTGTCATCGAGAGGCTGACCGGCGGTACGTCAACCGCTGGTTACTCCCCTGTCTTTTCGATCATGCAGGCAGGTGATGAGGTCACCAGGCAGATGGCATTCACCTGGAAGGTGGGCCATGAGGCTTACATCCGTGCGGTCGAGGAGTGGGACGGTTTTGATGTCAGACCCCAAGGGGTGAAGAAGTCCGAATGGGTTTCTAATCGTGCAAACGAACTGGTTGAGGGTGCAACGTTCAATGGGGTGATGACCGATGACGAGCTGGTGAAGCTGCGTCGGAAAGTTGGTGGTGCCCAGTACGGGGACATGGGCCTTGAGGAGCTGCGGCTCAAGATGTTCAACGACCTGAACGGAGTCCCTAACCCGAGCGATGACTTGGGTCGGATGGGCCTTGATCGCGGGATGGATGTCACGTTTACCCAGCCACTGACAGACAACGTCACCGGCGGCATCCAAAGACTGCGGCAGAACCCGCTTGTTGGATGGGTCGTGCCTGTTTGGCAGACGACGGCGAACAGCCTCAAGTGGTTGCTTGAGAGGGACTTGATGGTTGCCACTGCAAGGCAGGTCGCACTCGAACAGAAGTACGGAATCCTTGGCGGCAAGAAAGCAGCCAAGCGCATGGCGGAGGCTGAAAACTTCTCTCCTGAACAGCTGGCTCAAGCTCGGGGTAAAACGCTGAACGCTGTATTCCTCGCCTTGGCAACCAATGCGCTGTGGGAGACAGGCGTGTTCACCGATGGCGGTTCGTTCAACCCGGAGAACAACAAGATCGAGCCTGGGCAGATCCCGCCTTACTCCTTTTCAATTGGCCTGACTGGTTCGTTAGCAGCCTCCAAGCTCGCAATCCCTGGCAAAAGTATTGATCTGGTTGACCTGATGGGCCTGCAGGTTGATATGCAACGTGCCTTCTCAGAAGGCTTCATCAATGAGTTCGACTTCAATCGATTGATGGAGGGTCTCATTGTTTCTTACACCCGAGTGTTTAACGACAAGAACACCCTGAAGGGAGTGGTCAACTTGATGAAGGGGATCTCTTCCCCTGTTACTGGGCAAAACATGGACTGGGCCGACATGACCGCCAGCACCATGACCGGCATCATGCCCTATTCCGGTGTGATTCTTTCAGCCTTCCGCGGCTTCTCTGATCCAAATAAAGCGAGAGGTGATCGCCGTGAGTTCACCCCAGAAGAAGAGCAGCTGTTTGGAGAGAACCCAGACGTTGGCCTGTTCCAAACGTTCCGCGATCTGTTGTCTCGCAACCTGCCCTTGCCTGGTGAGATGGAAGTTGAACGTGACTGGCTGGGTCGCAAGCGCCAACGCCCGTTTGGTTTGCCGATTGACTTGGCTGCACCGTTTGCGCCGGTGATCGTGAGTGACACGCCTCTCGATCGTTGGCTGACGAAGCACAAGCTTGGGGACATGCCGAACGCTGATCAGCGATTAGGCAGCACTGAGTTGGGTTCTGGCTATGCCGCCACCATGACCAACGAGGAATACAACAGTTATCGCAAGGGGATGTATTCAGCAGTCGGCTCCGTCCCTGCCGAGATGGTGCTTGGCGACAGCAATACCTTTATCAACACAGGTCTTGCTCAGTACAACGTCAACCAATACGTGCAGGGCAACACGTTGCTTGAGGCGTTGCAAAAGCTGAGCGTTGACCCTGACTACAATGCCGACCTGAACACGCCAAATAGTCCAAGCCTTGCTGCTCAGCTAGGTAGACCAAGTGAAGAGCGAGCCCTGGCCAAGCGGAAGTATTCACCGCAGAACCCAACCAGCGACCCCAGGCAGGTGCTGCGCGTTTACAACGCCATCATCAATTACTACAGCTGGGCTGGATCTCAGGCGATGATGCAGCAACACCCTGAATTTGCTCAACGTGCCGTCCAGGCAAGCGGTGATGCAATCCGTGGTGGGGCGATCATTGAGGACTTGGAGGCCACCCCGTTGGGTCTTTCCCCGCAGTGACAACCGACATACACTGAGGGCTGCACCTGTGCAACCTTCAGATGACGACCTACGCAACCGACATCTATTCCGGTGACGGCACGCAGGTCGAGTTTGGCGTGACTTTCAAGTTTATTCAGCGAAGTCACGTCAAGGTTTATCGAATCAATAACTCCGACCTGTCCGAGACAGAGCTGACATTCACAAACTCAGCTCCCCCAACTGGGGATGAGTACGTCTGGCAGTCGGACATTTTGATCAAGGTCGGCACAGCCCCGACCAATGTGCAGAAGCTTCGCATTGAGAGGGATACGCCAGAAAACCTGCAGCTGGTTCAGTGGGCGGATGGCAGCTACATCGTCGCTGAGGACCTCAACACCAGTGACAAGCAATGGCTCTACAACATCCAGGAGCTAGAGGATCAGTTCTCGCTGCTTAGCAGCACCGCAATTAAATATCGCGGCACCATTGACCTGACGGTTGATGCAGCACCAGCCAACCCAAACAACGGCGACTTCTTCATCAACTCTGGATCGGGCACTGTCGTCGCGACCTGGACCGGGATTGATGGTGACACCGTCACTGGTTCTGAGCAAGTCATCTACAACTCGTCGCTTGGTGAGTGGGAGCTGCTGGAGACACCCGCCAGTCAGAAGGGTGTGCTGGAGGTCAAAGGCACAGCACCGATTCAGATTGACACCACTGATGCCCAGCGGCCTGTCGTTTCTGTCGACGCTGCAACGACGACTGATGCAGGTGTCATTACCGAAGCTGCCAGTGATGGCGTTACCTATGGCCGAGAGAACGGTGCATGGGTGGCAGTGGCCAACACTGCTGTCGGCATTGATCCGCCTGCCAACCCAAGCAATGGTGATGGCTGGTATGACCTGAACAGTGGTCGTCTATTCCTTTGGGTTGATGACGGCAATTCATCGCAGTGGGCTGAAGCGAACCCCGGCATGGCCGGTGGTGGTGGTGCCAGCGTTGAAGTAGATGACACCCCGCCGACCAGCCCAAGGGAAGGGGATCTTTGGTGGGATTCATCTGATGGATCTGGTCGTCTCTACGTCTGGTACACAGACGGCGACTCAGATCAGTGGGTGGAAGCCAGCCCTGGTGGTGGCAGTGGACTGACTGAGGTTTATTGGACTGATTCAGGGACAGCACTGAGTCCAAAGACTGCTGGTCGTGATGTGACGCTGGGTGCTGGTGACATCAGCGCAACTGACGGCACGTTCAGCGGAAATGTCAGTGGAGTCGATGGCACGTTCAGTGGGAATGTCAGTGGAGTCGATGGCACGTTCAGTGGGAATGTCGACATCGGCAGCGGCAACATTGAGCTGAACGCTAATGGCAGCGGCGTGTATAGCGGACCTGTGTCGGTGACTCGTTCAGTGCCTATGGCATTCTCTGTTACTGGGATGCAAGTCGGAGGGAGTGACGGTATTGGGAAAATCATTTCCACAAATGGGACTACTTTAATCGGCGGGGATTTAGATCAGCCGTTTGGCTCGATGTCTCCGAACATCACTCTCAACGCCGACGGCGGCGCCACGTTTATGGGTGGTAGGTGCGTTTTAGGGACATCTGGACTAACTGGATATAAGTTCAGCTATATGACCAGTGGGGCAGGAACAAACACCGTCAAATACAACACGACGAATGGTTCTCTTACCTACGACACCAGTTCTGCACGATACAAAGACAACATTCGCGATTCGGACGTAGGTCTTGCCGAAGTAATGCAACTTCGGTCTGCCAAGTTTGAATACAAGGATGGTGGAAGAACAGATATTGGATTTATTGCAGAGGAAGTCTTCCCAGTCATCCCGACGCTTGTTGGTACCAATGAAGAGGGTCAACCTGATTCGGTGTCATACGACCGAATGGTGTCCGTATTGACGAAGGCTTTGCAAGAAGCTGTTACCCGCATAGAGGCTCTTGAAGCCGAAGTCACCGCACTCAAAGGAGGTACTAACTGATGGCTATTGATTTTCCAAGCAACAGGGATCAGCTGGTTCCACCACAGCCTGCTGGTCCCATTCAGAACGGCGATGTCTACATCTATCAAGGCATCACCTACACAGCGAAGATTCTTGGCACACCGCCAAACGAGTCTGTTCAGTGGAACGCTGCAACATCAGCAGGTAACGACGGTTATGTGCTGAAGGTTGGCGACACCATGACAGGGCAGTTGACACTGCCTGGTGGTGGCACTGGCAGCGAGGCTGCGACTGTCGACCAAGTCACTGCAGTTGATACGGCTTCTGTCGCCAAGGCTGGTGACACCATGACAGGTCAGCTCACGCTGCCTGGTGGTGGTACTGGTAGCGAGGCCGCGACTGTTGATCAGGTCGATGCGGTGAGCACAGCTTCTGTTGCCAAGGCTGGCGACACGATGACGGGGAATCTGACCGTTCCCAGCCTGAACTCGGGGCCTCTCAGTGGCTTTCGGAATTTGCTCATCAACGGCAACTTCAGTATTTGGCAGCGCGGCACCAATGGTGGAGGGGTTGGCTACCAAACAGCTGATCGTTGGCGGCTTGGCAGCAACTCGCCAAACCTGCAGCGTGTATTTCCGCCTGACAGCGATGGGATCCCCTGCGGTGTCGCTGGTCGCTTGACCGGCTCTGCTGGCGGTGCATTGATCCGTCAGGCGATTGAGCTTCCTGAGCAAGGGCGTAGGGCACCATTCGTCGAAGGCACCGTATGGACCTTGTCGTGGTATTCGACCAATGCAAGCCAAACCGCTGCTGATGCTGCAGTGCGTTTTTCAGACGACTCTGCAGGAACAAATCAGACCGATTTCACTGAAAGCAATGTTCAGACTATTGAAACGCTGGCCTCAGGTTGGACTCGTTATTCGGTCAACTACACGGCGCCTGCTGGATTTACTGGCAGCAATGCTTGTGCATATGTTCAGATTGCAGGGCCAAGTGATGGCTCAGCTGTGGACTTTACAGGCATCCAGTTTGAGCCAGGGCTTGTCGCCACTCCTCTAGAGATCCGCCCCATCGCCACAGAGCTGATGTTATGTCAGCGGTATTTCTACACTTGTTCAAGAGTTCGCCTGTATCCATCAGCTACAAGTACTACTGGGCGACTTTATGAAGGCCCAAGACCTGTGACGATGAGAGCCCTTCCAGACGAAGCACAAACAAGTGCATCTAGTATCACTTTCCCCAATAGCACAGCTTCGACTATGTCGCTGTCGTTTGCAGGAGCGGCCGCTGGATCTGGTGCTGTTGCAACGGACTACACCGCCGATGCCGAACTTTGATCTGGAGGACTAACCATGGCACTCAACTTTCCTGACCCCGCTACACAAACTCCAGTCAATACCTGGAGCCCTACCAGCACACCTAGTGCATCCACTAATGGTCTGACTTACGTCTGGGATACAGAGAAGTGGACCGTGCAAGCCCCGGCTCCTGAGCCCTACGGGGCATTTCAACCCAACAAGATGGTCGTCACTGCTGACTTCACTCTGCAGGCTGGCGACTCTGCCCTGTCAGCAGGGCCTATCACCATCAACAACGGAGTCACTGTGACTATTCCGAACAACCAAAACTGGGTGGTGCTCTGATGACAACGATCATTTCAGGCAACACACCATCAACGATCGGCAACGACACCACGATCAGTGGTGACATCACTGCCAATAACCTGCCAGCGAATGGGTCGATCGTTGGTTATCAGCAGGGGGGTTGGACTCCCACAGCCACTCAGTTGGCATCGTTTTTAGCGGAGGCTGATAGAACGCGGTGGAGCCGAGTCGGGCAGATGGTCACTCTTTGGGCATACATCTCTTTGATTAACTCAAGTTCGACCAGCACTGCTGTCCTCTACGTAAAGGGTCTTCCGTACCCCGTGGAGTTCAATAATAGCAGTGGCTCAGCGATGGTTCAGCGGTGTGGCCGTACCATCAACAATGCGTATCTATCTTTGGCGGATCAGGGTATTGCTTTCTACACAATTGGAAACGCAGCTTGGGAACCATTGACTCCATCAAATATCAATTCAGCAGGTAACAACGGGGCCATGTTCTTCAGCGTCACCTACCAAACTGACGACACCACCTGGACACCTAGCAACGGAGCAACAGTCTCATGAGCAGCGAACTCAAGCTCTCTGGTGATGCTGCTGGTCGCATCATCCTTCAGGGCAACGACACGATCACCACTGACCAGACATTCACCTTCCCTGATACGGGTGGCACGCTTGACCGCATTGAGCGTGCTGGAAATATCTTGCAGGTTGTCAGTGCAGAAACAAGCACTGAAGTAACAAACAGCCTGACCTCTTTTGAGGACACTGGTCTATCCGCAACGATCACGCCGACAAGCGCAAGCAGCAAAATTTTGGTCATGATAGACCAACAATTTGAAGCGTCAAGGACAGGAAATGCTTCTGGCGTGGGGTTAAATGTTGTTAGGAATAGCACCACAATTCATTCTGCAGTAACCGCTGGCGGCCCATGCACTTTTTACGTTGCCGAGGCCACTCAAATTTACGGAAGAGTACAGATGACAATACTTGATGATCCTGCAACTGTAAGCGCAGTTACATACAAAACACAAGGAAAGGCTAGCTTTCCAACCAGTAGTGGGCTTGTCAATTTTCAGAAAAACACCAACATAGATGGTGTTTCACGTTTGATTCTTATGGAGGTAGCAGCATGATTAGCGTCGCACAAGCGATTCTATCTCTATGCCCAGGAGCGAAATTTGTGACCGTTGGCGGTGCTGTTTCCAAATGGCAAAGCCCAGACATCACTCAGCCTACTGAAGCAGAAATCCAAGCAGAAATTGCGCGTCTTGAAGCGGAGCAACCGTGGAAAGAACTACGTCAAAAGCGTGACCGCCTTATTGCTGAAACCGATTACCTGGCGTTGTCTGACAACACTATGACCGCTGAGATGGCTGCTTACCGCCAAGCCTTGCGGGATCTGCCTGCAAACACTACCGATCCAGCCAAAGTTGTATTCCCTGCGAGGCCTGTCTCATGAGCCAACTTAAGACAAACAACATCACCCACATCTCCAACACAGGCGATCCCAACATTGTCCTGGGTGACAGCGGCGATGTCCAGGTTCAGTCGTTGAACTCGGGGCCCCTCAGTGGCTTTCGCAACGCCATCATCAACGGTGACTTCAGCGTCAAGCAATATTTCAACAACGGCACAGGTTCTAACAAATACATCACCGATAGGTGGGTCACTAATGACAGCACGTTTGGAGCAACTGCCTCTGTCAGTGATGTCAAGGGAGCATCAAAAGGCTTGAAGCTTGAAGGGGGAAGTCGCATTATTCGTCAATTAGTCGAGCTTCCTTTGGATAACAGTGGCAATGCTTCTCCTGGTCAGTTCTATAACGGCAGCCAGTGGACATTCAGCATCTATGCAAATGTTGCGCCAGATCAGTTATCTGCTGGTTTTGTCGATACTGGTACTGGCGTCACAAACATTCAATCAGTAACAGGTATGCCCGCTTGGACTGCTACAGGTGATGTTCAAGGTGCTTTCACCCGCTACACATGCACGTTTGCTGTAAACACAGTCCCTGTCGCTTCAAACAGAGCTTTTCGTGTCAGCTGGTCGTTTGCCTCAACCGCTACTTTTACGCTTGCTCAACTCGAATTAGGACCAGTCGCCACGCCTTTCGAGCATCGACCGATTGGTACTGAGCTGGCACTTTGTCAGAGGTATTTTCAGCGCTTGGCGCTGTGGGGCGGAGTTGTTTGTATGGGAAATGACGCTAACCGCACCGCACGAACGCCCCAACGCCTTTCGGTCAAGATGAGATCAACGCCAGATGTCGAGAATTTGGTCCAAGATTCTGCGGCAATCGCAGTCACGCAAACTGGCTCAACAACAACTAAGGCTGCACCTTCCGCCATTAGCCCACGGGCAGATGATCTTATCGAGGTCAACAACCTCGCAACTTCAGGAGGATTGCAGACGATTCGATACGCGAACGCTTCTGTTGACCTCAACGCCGAACTTTGATCTGGAGGTAACTCCAATGTCCCTTCACTCCTAATCCAATGACTTACACCTACACCTGGGCTGACGCTGAGAAAACCACCCTCAGGCGTGAAGACGCCGACGGCAACGTGGTATGGGTGCCAACCGATCCACGCAACCGCAGTTATGCAGCGTTCCTCGCCTCTGGCGATACCGCTGCTGATTACGTCGCCCCACCTGAACCCAAGGCATTAACGACAGAAGAGAAGGTCAATCATCTGCTGTCGGACTATGGCCTGACGCGCGATGAATTGTTGACTGCATTGCAAGCCAAGCCTGCTGTGCAGGAAGCAAAGACAGCCAGCACTCAGCCTTTGGATTCAGGGTGGGAGCAGTTCAAAGACATGGACGTCCGAACGATGCTCGACTTTGCTCGTGCTAACAGCATTCAAGTTCCCCAAGAATTTCTCAGCGATGAGGATGGGCTCCGCCACTACCTGGCCGCTTCGATGAACGCTCAGTCAATGAACACTTGAGGCGATGGTTGAGTGGTGCGGGTTGATCATTGTTGCTTCAACCCGCGTACCTCGTTATCTAAGTTTTGAGCAACCGCCGGTCAATGTGAATGGCTTCCACCAATGGATTCAACCCCAAGCCATTTCTATTCAGACTCCTGGCGGCGATCTTTTTTGCCCAGTTCGTGATTATGGGCTGGTCCGTTTGGAGATGCGGAACTGTCGGTAAAGGAGAGTCGTTGCATCTGAAGGAACGATGCCCAGACATCGGCCAACGTGTTGAGAACTTATTTGGCCTGAGCCTTGCGACAGTGCTGAGCTTGCTTACCAGCACTGAGCAGATCAAGGAATAGAACGTCGCGGGCCAGGCTTGCCGTACCAATCAGGCCAGCCAGAGTTCGATCTCTGCTTCACGCCTTCTTCTAAGTCCTGCTTCCACGGAACTGCCGGGATTGACGTACAGCCTGAGGGCGTTTGGCACATCGGCCCAACGTTTATCTCTGAGACATCCAGTGATGGTGTTGAACCCGGAAGAGCCATAGAAATGAGCACCACAATTGAAGCTGAAAGACAACAGGCAGCCCCTTTGACCATCGGTCATCTCCTTCCAGTAAGGGATCGTTGATTCCTGCACGCCCCAGAAATACTGGAGGTGATAGGTCAGTAGTTCTTCGCCACGTTTCTCAGTAATGGAAGGGTCACCCCAAGCCACTTTCCTGCCGTCTTCATAGAAGGTGGCGCCATAGCCAATGGTCGCGACCCCGACGCCATCGTTGTAGACCGAGCTACGAAAGCCCTCAAAGTTTTTGATCAGGTTGATCGCGTCCTGAGGGATGCCACCGGTGTTGGCAGGTGGATCCTCCCTGAACTTCACGATCCAGGCAGTGTCTTCCTCAAGCAATGAGACCGGCATTGCTTTCCAGAGGATCTCTAGGGCCTCGGACTGCTGCGGTTCTTCCTTGAAATAGCGGAAGAAATTTTTGAAACCATCCAGGGTGAGCCTGCTCATGGTGGTGTGCGGGGACTGCGTTCATTATGTTCTGCACATCTGCATGTGAGCGGAACTGAACTGGACGGAGATCCTCAAGAAAGGAAATGTCCCCGAGCCACCGGGTAGGCCGGAGGTCATCAGGGACATTGAGGAGAACCCTTACGTGAAGGTCAAACGCAAGACCAAGCCGGCTAAGCGTCGAGGATCTGGTCGTAAATAAGCTTGCCCTTTTTGGTCAGCCTGACGCGATACCTACGTCCCTCACCTGGATCGGGATAGCGCTCAACCAGTCCAAGCCCCACGATCCTGTGCCGTGGGTCCTCACCTAGTGAGCAGACAGAACGAGAAACAGAAGCGTTGCTGAGATGGAAGTAATCCATCAGCTCTTGGTAAGTGCAGTTACCTGCCTCAGCGATAACCAAGAACATCTGCATGTGATGCAGTGGCAGATTGCCTGGGTTCAGATCGCCAAAGATCGCCAGCTGGCGTTGAAGCGTGGTCATGCTCAGCCCTCCAGCACATCAACACAACCCAGCAGTGCATCGGTCTGCACATGCAGGTAGCGCTTGACTGATTTCAGCGAAGACCAGCCGCCAAACGTCATGATCTGCGCTAGCGATACGTTCCCTTCTGCCAAGCGCGTGGCACACGTGTGTCTGGTGCAGTGAATCGTCAGACGTGGGTCATCAATGCCCAGCAGTGCCTTCCCCTCGTTGAACCAGCGGTTAAATGCGTCGTATGGCACGTCAAACATCCGGCCGCGGCGGTCTTGATACTTGGCTGCAATCTGCTGTGCTCGCTTGGTTAGAGGCACGCTTCCCAGGTTGTTGGCCTTCCGGTCCTCAAACGTGACCCTATTCAGCGTTAGGTCAACGTCCCACGTCTTTAACTTCGCTACCTCCCCCCACCTAGCGCACGTATCCAGCAGAAAACAGAAAATGTCTGCACCTTCCTCCCTGCCTGCGTACTGAGAGAAGTAATTGATAAAAGCGCGTTCCTCCTCACGACTAAAGACTCTGTCTTTCAGTGCTTTAGCGCCAAGCTTCTTCGGGAACCCAGGCAGGCCATGCAGCAACCTGTCATCAACAGCGTCGCCCATGATGCTGCGCACGATGCCCAGCTTTTTATTCACCGTTCCTGCGCGGTTACCGCTAGCAATAAAAAACTGCTGCATGGCCAACAGCTCATCCTTATCAATCGCTGAGAGGCGTGTGTCACGCCCTAGGAAGTCCAGGACCTGCTGCAGGTAGGACAGCACGGCATCTTTGGATTTGATGTGTGCCCAGCGGTCAGCTAGCGACCGTTCGGCCGCGGCACCAAGTGTGATCGTTGAAAGCTGACCACTACTCACTGGTGCAGATGTTGCTGCCTGCAGCAGCAGCTGGTTCAGCAGCTCAGCGCGTCGTGCCCTGGCTTCTGTCTTGGACTTACAGACAGCCGTCTTACGGCGGCCTTGATGGGTGACTGAGACCTCCCAGCCTCGTCTGGTCTGACGGATGCCTTTGGTTTCCATGGTGGTGTGTGGTGTGTGGTCAGATGCCCTGCAGTTGCCGGGCAAGTGCTTTCCCTTTTGGGGTGAGGGTGATCAGGAACCGACGGCCTTCCGCGGGATCCCTGAAAACAGTCAGCAGGTCAAACCCTGGCTGGCCTTTGCGGTTCGTTTGACCGAGGGCCATCACGGTCCGGCTCACTGCTGAGTTGGTCAGGTCCAGCTCTTCCATCACTGTCTGGAAGGTGCATGGCCCCTTACGGGCCACCACCAGAAACACTTGCGCGAAGTGAAGCGGAAAGTGAGTCGGACTGAGAACAGCAAAAGGGGCAAGAGCCCGTGCCAGTTGATCGTGATCCATGACCCTGTCCTAGGTCTTTTAAATGCCTGATGGTAGGTAGAAAGATGACACCTCCCTAGGTCCTGCACTACCAGAACGGAAGTGGTGCCAGTCGAAGTGGGGAGGTCCATAGCAAGCAAGATGCGAGCAGTGTCCTGCATAGATCGTTACAAGTGGAGAGCAAAATAGCTGATAGAGGCCGCGGCTACCGAGCGCGTTCCTTCTGGGCCATCACGACCCTGCCAATCTCCTTCAGCAGACGTTCCCCTTCTGGGCTGAGAAAAAACTGCATCCCGGCCTGATGCGGGTGTTTTCTGCTCACCACCAGTGGTGGGTAACCAGCCAGGACCTCGCCGTCTTGATACCGGGGCGACCCCTTAAACGCATCAACACGGCGAAACAGAGTCCTCTCAGCCATACCAGTGGCCACCACCAGTTCGGGCCTGCTATCGACCCCTGAACGAATCAGGGACAGCACCTGCAGGTCCTAGATGGTGAGGTGGCTAAAGGCTTCTAGCAGCGTCTCAGTCATCGTTCCCAAGGGTGAATCAGGGACTGATTCAGGTCGTGATGCAGCGGATAGCTTTTTGGGTGCAGTGATGGGTGTTTCCAGCGGTGCCAGAACACCGCAGGCAAGCCCAACACCAGAAGAACCACCAGCAACGGTCCGATCAGGGCAGAAAAAAGCCCCGCGAGAAAGGGGCTGGCAAGGGCGAAAAGAAATAGACAGGCAAGGCCTCTCACTTAACGGCCCTCCTTTTTGTCGTGGGTTCATTCGCTTTGCTTTCAAGGATCAGCCTTAGCAACCTCACAACCTCCGTTAGGTCCTGTCTGATCAAGGCCAGATCCCGTTCGGTGTTCGTGTTGTGCATCGTTTCCATGGTGTGCAGTAGTAGGGAAGGGCTGAGCAATAGCCCAGCCGAGAAGGGCACCGACAGCAAGCAAGGCCACCGGGTGAGCAGGGCGGGATGTCATCGCTGATAGACCCCCGCGTGCTTGTTGATGCGGACACTGTCAGGGCATGGCCAGGCCGTCAGTTCCTTCAGTTCCGCTTGCGCTTTCTGCAGGGCCGCAGCAGCTTTATCAATCCTTTCTGGATAGTCGCTCGCTAGCTGTGCGCCCCGCTTTGCGTTCCGTTCGACAGCCGCTGAAAGGTAGCCACTGTTTCTCTCCCTGATTTGCTCGCAATCAATCACCGGCAGCGTGGTTTGACCCAAGGCCGTAGGAATCAACAGCTTTACAGCCCCAGGGCCGCAAGCTTCCTGATTCCGGCGGTATGCATCAGTTTCCAGGTACACCAGTCCCGCGGTGTAATCGTTCAGTGTTACTTCCTGCCCCAGTAGTTCAGACAGCTTCGGCAGAATCCGCCGCGTCAATTTCTTGCCTTCGTGTTTGGCGAGAAAACCCAGCATCTGCTCAGCAATCGAATTGTGATCTGCTTCAAGTTGTCTGGCCGCTTCAATTAGTTGGCGTGTGGTTTGCATGGTCTTTGGTAGTGGTGTGTGTTTGCCCCGAAGGGCAGACCTGCTGACCTGATTCGATCAGGCACCATCACGGCTATCAGCAGGCATCAGTTGTTATCAGGTGGTAACGCTGTAAAAACAAACCCATGACGGGATGCCGGCCATCGCCAGGTTTGAGTTGTAACGGTCAGCAGCATCTAAAGCGTCTAGTTCGTTTTCGTACTGCCAGACAACTTCAGTGATGCCTTGCCACTGCTCATCGGTCGCCTTTGCGTCTATGTGCTTGATCAGGTAATGCATGGCCTTTGGTAGTGGTGGTGTGTGGTGGTAGTGATCAGCGGCCTGCTTCCAGTCGGTGAGACGTCCCTAGCTGAACACCTTTGAGCGCTTGTTTCGCATGCCAGGGAAGCTCAGGTCTTGGATTGTTCAAAACAACAGCCGTTAACCATTTCCAGGCAACGTAGTAAGCATCTGTCGCGTGCATTCCTGCGTCCATTGCCCTATCACGTGCCGCCCTGTCCTCCCAGGCCAAAGCATCAAGGACGTCGACGGCCCTGATTGGACCCTGCAAATAGTTGTTTTTCATGGTCTTAGGTAGTGGTGTGTGTTTGTTTTTCATTCTTCAAATCCCTTTTTTTTAGAGGACTTGCGAATGAGCAAAGCGAATGAGGAGGTCCGATATCTCCCGAGGCCGTAAGGCCTGGGTTCTGTTGTTCCCCCTGCGAGCGAAGCGAGGAGGGATCAATAACCCAACCAACGAAGCAGGGTGGGCGCATGATCCAACACTTCAGAGGACCAGCCACGACGCTCAACGTCTTGGCACCAGTCGTTAACGGTCAATCCGTGCTCGCTCAGCAACTGCTGAACATCGCAAGCACTCAGATAACCGTCAGCGGCATGGTTCAACACTGACTCGGAATAACTGCAGAACATCGCTTTCAAGTGGTGGTGGTGTGTGACCGGTGTTCGTCACCGGTGCACATGTCATAGCACCCCATTGTCAAATCTGGCAAGAGAAGCAAAGGGGCGGGCGTGTAACTCACACCCCCTCAGCACTTCTCAGACCCTCTCAGCCCCCCCTAGCAGGCCCCAGAAGGCCCCTGTCAGGCCTTGCTTGCCTACTGGTGAGGTCACGACAGCACAGGCCCCTTGCAGCCCCAATCAGGGCCATCAGTCCCTCAGTGCTTCTCCCAGCCATTGGCATCCCAGTGGTGGCCTGGGTTCTGTCCTCCTGTCTGCCGATTGACTGCCCCCCGCCCCCCATCAGGACAGAAACAACCACCCCCTCCCCCCGGCTCTGGCCCTGCCCTGGGTAGTCCAGCCACCCCTACGGGGGGAGCCGCCGGCCCAGGCGGAGAAAAAGCCATCACATCGTGCGACCCCAAAAACGGGTGTTTGCATTGGTGGGTGTTGAGTTGTGAGTGATTTGATGTCTTGTGCAGGACTCGCTCGATCGTGGTCGGCTCTCCCGCACACAAGAGATCAAGAAGGAACTAACAGAGGAGGGCAGTGGTCAGAAGGGATGCACATGTGTAAAAGTGGATCGCACACCACTTTTCTATGTCGAGATTGCCTGCCCTGGAATGGGCATTGGGAAGAACTAACGTGGAGGGGGATTTGCACCGTCCGTCTGACGGGTTTGTCATGTTGCAGCTAACGGAGACCGAGAAGCTGCTTGAGGTCTTCAGGAACAAGGACTTGAAGCCAGAGGACGGGATGGTGTTGTTGGCATTGATTGCCCACACCAATCGTTTGAACGGTCACATCAGGGTGACAGCGGATGAGCTTGGTGAGTCATTGGGACGGACTGGGAAGCATGTGAGCAATTCGTTGGCACGTCTGACGAAGAACCACCTGTTGCGTCGAATCAAGGATGAGCGAGGTGGAGGCAGCTTTTATGCGTTGAACCCATGGATGGTGGAATGCGGCGAGAGCCGGTTTCGTGGCTATCTGCGTAAACGTTTCCAGGAGGCTTGAGGGATGAAGCGAATCAGCGAGCTGAACAGGTACGAGTTGAGAAACGTGTTTGAGCAGGAGGATCTGCTGTATCGACTGACTGATGGTCAGATGGCAGCGTTAGGGGAACGCCTGGTGTCGATCAGAGCAGAGGAAGCTAAGCGGGGGTTATTCAGCTGTTGGCTTGAGACAGCTGCCTTTGAGCTGGGTAATTTTGCGCGGGGCATGGTCTTGGCTTGGCCCCGTGACTGAGATGGCACAGACGGACG
>OCRE01000018.1_pt1 | contig 16337 bp, 28 predicted proteins | sample 1494271 | NCBI WGS metagenome assembly OCRE01 (sample SAMEA3275604, study PRJEB22092) | marine metagenome | biome: Marine near barrier island; feature: Surface water influenced by Mississippi River output; material: Seawater | collected 2014-06-21T14:00:00+00 | depth 0 m | reverse complement strand
ACCTACGCATTATGCACGCGCCAAGAGGGCTACGCAACTCCTAATTTGGTTAAAATTAGGAGTTAATTAGGACTTGCTCACATTCTCAAAGAGTTAGACGGCTGAGACTGACTCATAGCTTTGTAAGACTCAGCAGAAGCCCAGTCTTCGCACCAGCTATTGGCAAAGATCATCCCGCCGTTCTTACCGCGAACCCAATTAGACCTGTTTTGTTGAATAAAGTTGACTGTACACTCAGCTTTAAGTCGACGTTTGACTTCTATACGTTGACGCTCAAAATTAGTTGATGGAGAGGTGAGGTAACCAACAAAACCACGGACCACACCAACCCCGAGCATCAAAAAGAATCCACTGAATACAAGAAGGACAAGAGCACCAATCAGATCAGGAAGGCGCCAGACGGCTGTAGCGGTAACAAGGTGCTTGGACTGCAAATCAGTTTTGATGTTGTTAGGCATGATTGTCCTGTAGAGACACCTAAAGCATAGAGCACACGGGCTAAAAGGTCAAGGCAAGCAAAGACTGCTACTATGCTGGAAACCCTACAAACCAATGACCAGCAAATTCAAAGAGCTAATGAGCCAGTTCAAGGATGAAACGGCTCCCGTCGTCACCGTAGAAGGCAAAAAGAAGCTTGCAGAGCACTACAAATTTAACCAAGGCTGGTACGACGCTCTCTTAAATACCGACATGGTGCTGAACACGCACCCAGAAGGTCAAAAATTAGCATTAAAACCGGAAGAATGCCGACAAATTGTCGAAATTGGCGTTTATGAAGGCGCTTCGACCTGTTTTTGGTCTGATTTTTATCTCGAGCACCCCGATTCTCGCCTGATCTCAATCGATCCCTTTACAGGAAGCGAAGAACATCATGCAGAACCCGAAAAATATCCAGAACTTGCAAATCTTGAGCTAATAGCCCGAGGAAACATCGCAAAATCTAAGAACGCAGCCAAAATCGAAGTACTAAAGGGCTTTTCGCAGTTTATTTACTCCGAATTGTGCCTTCGACACGGTGCTGAACCCTGGATTGATGTCCTTTATGTCGACGGTGCCCACGATCCAACCTCTGTAGCTCGGGATACCGTGCTTTATGTACCCATGGTTAAGCAAGGAGGGCTCGTTATCTTTGACGATTACGGCCATCCAGACGTAAAACGAGGTGTGGATAACGCTTTGAACGCTTTCGCCTCTGCTGAATCAGCTATTTTTACTGGCTGGCAGCTTGTTGTCAAGATGTGAGCATTATACTCACAGTATAATTACATGAGGGGCGCCCCCGGTTTACCGGGGACCTGCTCTTCCACAGAGTTTCATCCCAATAGCTTGCCTAGTTGGCGGTTTTATTTTCTCACCCCTTGTCTCACTGAGTCTCACCAAAACCCAATGACCGCTTTCTACGTGGCCCTGGCCTTATTCTCTTTCGTTCTAATTATACGTTTTGGTTTATTTACCTTTTAGCTCATACGGTTAGTTTTCATCACACCGTACATCGGATTGCCTTGTGCTTCAGTTGCCATCTTCTGTGGCATCGGCGCTGACGGCATTCCGGTCACCATACCCACAGCGCCTTTATTGCTTCCTTGTGCTTTACGCGCACGGTTTGCACCTACTTCTTTTTTAACACGATCGCCAGCCATCCTGCGAGCCATAACACTCAAAATTTCAGTACCCTAATTCTACGGCAAAATCTTCGATGCGATCCATAAGACCAGCGCACACACAACTGTGTACCCAACAAAAAACATCAAAATAGCTTGCCCCGCGTCCGTCATCACAATCCTTGAATAAAGTTATAACCCCTGTTGTACTCTCTACGAAGCAAAGGATCAGTACTATCTAAAATTGTATTCACCTCATCACGCTCGGCTTTACTCGGAGGACCCACTTCAATATTTGCGTAAGACCCGATTCCTTTATCGAGATAAGACGCAGGATAATTTAAAGGATTGTTTTCATGAGATCCTTCTTTATAAGGGATACCTAATTCGTCTAGCAAGCCATAAGCAATACCTTGAGCACGGGCTTCCTCCACGAGGGGTCGTTTTGCGTTAAGTTCATGGATGTACCGCACACGGGCGCCCGTATCGCGAGGGACATCGTACGGATTCATAAATGCTGGGAAAGAACCAAACTCAGAACCAACCATTTTTTCACTTGTGTAATCGGAAAGAGAAGAAGGGGCCAACTCATGCGCCGCCTCATGTGCTATGGTATGCACTGTTCCTTTCATAGGATCTACAATAGTTTGACCTGTGTCACTCCAGTTAACGCCGCCGCCAGTTCCCATGACGGGATTTCCTTTAATAGCATCAACATAATTAGCAGGACGCACCGAAGACTCACGACCAAACTTTTGCTTAATTAGATCCAAGACTCTTAAAGCCTCTTCAGTAGGCTCATAAACTCCGTTTACTTTTGTGTAAGCACCTCCCTCTTTTCCCTCAGGGTCACGAACATAATCTTGTAAAACTTTATTCAAAAAAGTATCCGGTTCCATCAACGATACATCAACTCACCAGACTCAACTCTACGACGAATGATATCTTCCTGCGCCTGTCGGATCGCATCTCCTAACCGCTGGCTTTGGAAACTCTCATATCCTTCAGAAGGTCCAATACCAGTTAACGCAGTCTCAAGAAGCTCAGCTTTAAGATCTTCAACTACTTGATCTTCAGACGGAGTGACAACAACTTCTTCTGATGCAGGTGCACGATACCTCGCATAACGTTCTGCTTCCGTGGCGGACCACGGTTGCTGAGTAAACTCTCCTGTTTCTTTATTTAAAACACCTGGGCGACCTTTTAGTTTTGCAAGAACAGTAAGAATCTCTGGTGTTGGAGGTTCGTAAGCCGGAGGTGGCAGCTTCGGAGCAGGTGGAGGAGTTGGTTGCTCTTCTTCTGCTTTAGCAGCCTGTTGACTTTGAGCGTATAGCTCTTCAGCACGCTTTCTAAAATCTTGATATGTTTTTACCGGATCTTGCTTGGTTGCTGTAGGGGAGCTAACAGGAACAACACCAGAACGTTTCGCTTCTTCCGTCAGTGTTCCGTCAGGGTTAAACCTTGCACCCTTTGCGGGTCGACCATACAAAAAATTACCAACGGCACCCACGTAGGGTCCCATTGTGTAAAAACCTGCACGAGTAACTAACTCATCAGTTGTTTCTTTACCTAAATAAGGCTCAAGTACTTTACCAGCAGCTGATGTTATGACTTGTTCAAGAATATTTCTCCTGTTAAGAGGATTGGCACCCTGTAAAAGGCGTCCACCCAATGTCGTGGGGTTGGCTCCTTTTAAAGGATTTATACCAGTAAGAATACGCTCCCTTAAATTTTGCGGCGTTGCAAGTTTTCGAGGATCTAGCCACTCGGGTATAGGCATTATCAAACACCTCGAATCAAGAACTCAGGAAGTTGCTGACCGCCTTCAGGGTTTTTAAGTAGACGGCGACGAAGTTTCTCACGCATTACAGGATCATTTGCATTAGGGATTCCTTCGACGTTACGACCAGGAATATTAGGGTAGCTTAAGTCAAAACTAGGGCTACCAGCGATATCAGGACTTTGCTGAATAAAAGCCTCTAGAAAAATTAAAGGGTCCACAGTGGGAGAAATTTCAGTTTCGATAATAGACATCTTTTCAAATACCCTTAAAACTATTCTATATCAACGACCAAACAACATCTCACTTAAACCAAACTCACCCTTACTCGGGTTAAACCTCTCACGGGCAAGCTGCATGCGTCGCTGAAATTCGTTTTGAGTTCGTTGCTCTCCAAGATTTGCCACAGCTTGCGGCGTGGCTTTTGTAATTTGAGCAGGTTTATACTCTGCTGACGGCGGTTTATAACCAGGAGAAGCTTTTCCGCTGCGTGGTTCAGTCCCTATTGCCTGCCTAATTTTAGAAACTATGCCTTCCCCAGTCTGTTGTCGAACAACTTCGTTGAGAGCTTCTGCACCTGCAGTGCCGACTAAACCAGCACCAATGCCAGGAGCTAAAGGAGCAATGGCAGGTGCGGATAAAACAGCAGAAGCTGCAGCAGCAGAAGGTAAACTTTTTACAAACTCATCTGCCATTTGTTTACCCATCTCCACGGGGCCTTTGGCGTACCCAGTTTGGATAGCTTCGGGACTTGGAATCAGATCGGCTGCGCCGGGGAGTAAAGCAGATGGTGTACGTTTAAGAGCACCAAGATACTCAGGAACACCGCGAACAGCTGCACTAATCGGGTCAAATGAATAATAAGCCTTAGAAGTTAAAGGTTCTCTAGATTGAGTTACTTCAGCGCGTAAAGGATTTTGCTCAAAATCAACTCTGCCCTTTAAGGACGCAGCCGGACGGCTGGGCTGCAAAGGCACAACGTTACCTTCACTATTCATGTACAACAACTGTTCTTTACTTTGTGTTAAAGGTCCAAATCCGACTGAACGGTAAGCCGCCCCACGGCGATTAGGCTGCTCCCCTACAAACTGTTGTTGTCGACGAAGAATAGAACTTTCGCTAGGTGATTTACCTTGACTTTGTCGCAATGCTACTAAATCAGATGACCCTATTGGACTGTTTTGCATAATCATGCCGGGACGTAGATTACGCAAAACATTTTCCGAAATAAATTTATTCATTTGGTCAAATACAGGTGCAGGTATGTCTTTTGGTTCGTAGCTAAAGTATTGTTCGGTAGGAGTTCTAGTTTCAAAAGAAATACTAGACGTCGAGGTTACAGGATTGTCCTTTAAATAATTAAGAACATTCCGAGAAAGTTCTCTAGAATAAGGCAAGTCGTTGGAAATACTAAATCGTGATGGTGCTTGTGAAAGATTGAGACGAATACCATAATCCCCTCCGGGATCAAAAGAAGCAGTTTCCGTATCTGGGTCATACGAAAAGTAAGCTTCAGTAGGAGCTGCACTTAAATTTGGATTTTTAGTTTTTAAAAGGTTTGAATTAGGAATACGATCTTGGCCATTAAATCTAAGAGACCTTAGTTCATCTTCTAATTTTTCAAAATCTTTAGCTCTTTTAGTAATATAAGACTGAACGTTTGTAAGTTCATTGCCTGTAACGTAACCACCGCCACCGACAACGGGCATACGCCGAGATACTGCAGGAGAAGAACCAGCTTTCAGTATATCACCATAACCCATTTCAATTAAACGGTCTATCGCATTTTGTTGTTTTAGAGTATCTCCACTTGTGTAATTAGCTTCTATTTCTTCTAAATACGAGGGAAGAACACCTAATTCCTTCATTGCAAGATTATAAATATCTTGACGAGTCTCAGGTTTTGAAATTGTTTGTTCTAAATCTAAGTAAGGAGAGAGTTTTTGTAAGTCACGCTCAATTTTTGGTGTTGGGTTTTCAGTAAAACCCTGTAAGTAAGGCCCTATCTCAGGATATTTTTCAACAAACGCATTTACTTTTGGAATAAGCTGTTTAACAGCTTCATTCTGAGCAGTCTCCTTATTTTCTAATAATTGATTCTCCAAACCTGGAATACCAAATTGAATATTATCCCTACTAGTAACAGGAGGAATTAGAGGATCAATAGCTGCAGGTGACATATCTACAGCCCTCGCCATTCTTTCTGATTCAATATCATTAGAAACCCGAGTATTTTCTTGATTTAAATCTCGAACAAGGTCGTATAAAGAGTTTCTGTTTGGATCAGCAGCTTGCCGTTCTGCTGTATCAAGAAGATAAGCACGCCTACCAGGGGATTGGCCACGGGTAAGAAAATCTGATACTTGAGGAAGCAGAGAAGATCCCTCGATTAAAAAACTATTTGGATTTCCTAGTTCGCGTGATCTGCGCTGAAGCGATTGAAGCTCGTTTACTTGAGAACGTAACTCATCTCTTGTTTGTGGAGGATTGTTACGAATAGTCTCATATCGACTGTCAATTTCTGAAGGATCTCCAAGTAAAGGAAGCCCAAGCTGAACAGTATTTCGATTAATTCGACTAGCATAGGGGTCTAATGCAGACCTAGAGGCTGCGTACCGTAAAAGAGTGTCTCGTGCATTTAAATCTCTTTCTATAGGCTGTATTACAGACTCTGCTTCCGCTAAAACATCACCAACATTAGATAAATTTTGAGAATAATCTACATTGTACCTGTCGGTGTAGGCTTGAAGAATATTATTTAAAGCCTCTCCTGCTTCACTACTGTAATTTTCGTCTTGTAAAAATCTAGAATAACCTGCACGTTCTAGAACACTTCTTTGCTGAGGAGTTAAAGAACCAGAATTAACTGATTGCAAATAAGCGTCACGAGAGTCCTGTATTGTTTCGCCAGGAAGTAAAGTACTTAAATCATTATTTCTTGACAAAAATTCACGTACTTTTGGGTTTTCAGCAGCAAGTCTAAAGGCATTTAGCTCTTCGTAATCTGGATCTATGTCAAAACCTTCAAAGGGAATATAGTCAGGAAAATCGCTCGAAGAAGCCAGCGACCTGGCATCGTCTACATCATAGGCATCAGGATAGATGTCCTCTAAATCAGAATCAAGGTCTCCTTCACTAAGAGCATTTTGAAATAAAAATTCACGAAGTCGGTTTGAGTCGACATTATATTGTCCACCCAGCTTATCAGCAAGCTCAGGTAAACGCTCAAAGTAAGAGGAAGACACAACAACAGCGAGTCTTTATCTATCTATTATAAGCCAAGCTAAAAAAGGAAGCCAACGCACACAGCGCTACGTGTGCTATAGTAAGCACGCATCAACAAGCACATCTCATGTCAAACTCGCTGATGGTCATCGAAATCTACCGTCACTGCTCCACGTGGGCCTTCACAGACCCAGCCAAAGGACTTCAAGACGAGCCGTTTGTGGCTGGCATCCCCGAAATAATCGATTTTTTCATCGAAGAATACGGAAACAAAACTCAAAAAACTCATAGAATTACATTTTCAGCATCAGACTTCCCTGGGTCACACGGAAAACTAATAAAAAAAGAGTCAGAAGCCGGAGGTGCATGGTACTCCTACAAAGATCAAATGGAAGGATGGCTATGCCCTGCGACACTTCACTACTTTAAAAAGCATCCTGACCAACTATTTGTAAAATTTGACTAACAAAATTAGTTAAGAACCGGAGCAAGCAGCCAAAAACTGACGCCAGAAAAGAAAATCGTCGTGGCAAGGGTGAAAAAAGTGAAATTAGGCATGTTCCTAGTGCGAACACAGTAAAAATACCCAGCCACGGGGCGTTTTTTAGTGATCTAGCGCACATAGTCAGCGTCTCAAAACTTTTGAGGCGCTTTTTCATGCCCAGAAATTTTTTAAATGGGGGTCGCGAGGATCGAACTCGCCTCCAACGAATTATGAGTTCGCCGCATTCACCAGATTGCTAGACCCCCGCGCAGCCAGTATACTGCTATAACGACCTTTTGACTCAATGGAAGAGATTTGGAAACCGATTCCCGGATGGAAAAACTATGAAGTTAGTAATAAAGGCAAAGTTAAAAGCATAGACAGAGAGATTAAACCTAAAAACAAAAAAAGCTACATCTGTAAAGGAAAAATTCTTAAAGAATGTCTCAACAGTCAAGGTTACCCAACAGTCAACCTCTGTAACATTCCAAGAAGAAGGACTTACAAAATCCACGCGCTCGTTTCCTTAGCTTTTATGGGTCCGCTTCCCGAAGGAAAACAGGTAAATCACATTGACGATAACAAATTAAACAACTGTGTAGAAAATTTATACTTCGGCACTCACCAAGACAACATGGATGACACCGTACTAAACCAAAAAGATAATAAACGAATTTTTTCTGACCAGCAAATTTTTGAAATTCAAAAATTATACATTATAGATAAGAAAAAACAGATAGACATAGCTAAATCATTTAATACAACTTCAGACGTAATATGGAAAATAGTAAATTTTAAAAGCTACAAGCACTTAGAATAACTGTATACCGAAAAGCTCGGACCTCAATTTACCTGGAAGATAGCAAAAGGGTCTTCGCCCACACCGTCGTACAAAGCTAAATATTAAAAAAAAGGGCCGATTGCGGGCAGATTCTTGACACATTGCGCCCCACTATGTGTTACAAACCTCGCGTGCGCGTGTGTGCGCGTGCGTGTGTGCGTGTGCATGCGCGTGTATGTGTGCGCGTGTGCGTGCGTGTGCGCGTTACATTCGCGGGCGCGTGGGCGTGTGCGCGGTTCCATTCCCCAGCAGGCCCAGAACACCTTAACCTAAACTTAACCAGACCTTAACCTAACCTTAATTGACTCTGGCGCCGGTTCGGGCCATTGTTGGCACATCGATCGGAACACCGGTCGAGAACCTAGACAATCCAACAGCTACCGGCAGCGGCCAAGCGTCGCAGTTGACAGTCTGACTTGCCTGAGCCATGCGAGCCTATGTGTTCCCGTTCTGTGCCAGTCGCCAAACCGTCACCGTACCGTCTCGATCTGCTGCCGTCCATGCTGTAGGATTCTGGGCATGGATCACCTAGCGTGATCCCGCACCTAGAAAGTTGAAGACTTAGTCTGTGGCACAGCTCGCCACGACCGGCCTGTTCCGATGGTAGGCACAGTGTGTCGAAAGGTAGGAACGTAAGGGTCAGGTACGGGCAGAAAACGGGCAGGCTAAGTGTGATCTTTCTTGGGGAGGAACCTCGAAAACTGAATAGTTATGTTGTCTGACCACTTCGTGCGGGTTAACTTGCTCCCGTGGTATGGGTTTGAACCGTACCTGATTCGCAATGTCAGACAATGTAACTTTCTTGAATAGCTAAGATGTAACTTTCTCGGACAATCCAGCCGAATTACAGTAGGCAGGTTCTGTGAATGATATGGGTGAGGTAGGCATGTTGTGCCAAGGTAACCCAAAAGATGCACAGAATCTCTAATCGGAATCACGAGAGAGTAAGGGTAGAAAGCGCAAGCTAGGTGACAGATAGTCTTCGCTTTCTTTAATCGGTGCGGCCGGCCTTGCGTTTGCAGCGTCATCTATTCCTATCAGCAGGGCGGCGCTGCGCTTCCAGCGCCCAAAGTGTGATCAAAGCCGTGCATTAAGAATGCAACAGGTAAAGGTCTTTAACCTAATTGTGCGACCTAGCTAAATGGTTTAGCTAAGTTTCACAAACCTAATCATGATAAGTAGCCCTGATTCTCGACCTAGTAGTGGCTCACACTACGGTCATCAACCACGCGGCTCGCATGGATTCTCCGACCGCAGCAAACTTAACTAGGTGCAAGATAGCGCCAATAATGTGTAACTTTGCGTGTCGATTGTGAATCTTTGTGCCCTGTGTGCGTTGTTTTATGTCTGGCTCTAGTTTCCTGGCTTAGGTTAGGGGTGGGGCCAGACATAACCTACAAGTGAATATCTTGCACTTAGTGTGCATTTTATGATGATCATCTATGATCATTGACTGACAAGTTCTCTCCCGGTGACATTCTTCTTGCAAGTTGTCACCCTGAGGGTAATCTTTCCCTCAATTTGTACTCTAACAGGTGAACTTTCATGACTGCATTGACAATCAAGACCAACAATCAACCACGTGAGCTCAAGTCGCTTTATGACTTTAGCCCAGCTGATCAAGTTAAAGTGCGCAAACACTTTGACTGGATGGACAATGATGAACTAGAAACTTCATACAGTTTCTTTAAGTATCGTGATAACTTTTATCACCTTTCTGAGTTCCTTAACTTGACGTCATTGGCGCCAAGTGAACTTAAAGAGTGGCACGGTTACTCTTCAAATTCTTACTTTAGTGGCATTCTTGTCCGCTTGGTAGATGACAATGAGTCAGTAATTGTAGCTACTTACTTCTCCTGATTAGCTAACACAATCACATCACAATCTGATCATGTCTGAAATCCATTGGGTCTGTGTTGGTTACGATACCAAGAAACAGATGAACGATGTTCTCGGTTATTTAACCGATACAGCCGCACAAGCAGCAGCTAGGTGTGAACAATTACACCCTAATTTTGAGATCTATTATGTATGTCGCCACGACCAGTGGGAGGCTAATTATGTGCGTTGATCGCCTCAATGTTCCCGGTGTGGATGCACCCTACTCTCGCGTTCGTTCTATTGAACTTGCTGGTCGCGAATCTTTCGCACTGAGAGTATCAATGGACAATCCAGATAAGTGGATCAATTGCATCTACGAGAACTCTCGATTTGCCACATTTATGTGGCACAAATCCGAAGGGAAAATGCTGTTAGTTACAGCAAACAACCGCATGGGTAAGTTCCGCAAACAGAACTGTAAATCCATGGACGAATTTTGCACCAAAGTAAACACCTACCTCGCCAAACAACCATGACTGCAAAGTATCACCACACGCAGCAACTGCGTCTCAAACATCTCAAGAACGGTGAGCTATTTAGGTTCACTGATGACGTTCGCGTCCCAGGTTTTACTAACCTTCACGGTGAGTTTGTGCAGGGTGAGTTACTTTATCCTGCCAACGTTTCTTACAAGAAGATCTCAACTCGACGCATTCAACCTGTCGAGTGTTGGATTAGTGGCGATGTCAACATTTGCCACAAGACTATCGGCCAGCCAGTAACACTCAAGGCCGGTCAATCTCAACTCGCAGTCCACACAAATGTCACTCCTTTCTGATTATGACTAAACCTGTTCTCGCTCTTCTTGACACTAACGGAATCTACATTCCGCAGCTTTATTGCAACAACATCGACCAATCTATTGCAGATGAGATGCACATTTCTATGGAAGATGTGCGCATATGTCAGGCTGGCCCAGATCATGAACGTTATTGGGACGCATGGTCAACCATAGAGTGTGAAGCTCACTGGATTGATGACAACAAAGTCGAGTGGACTTTGTATCAGAATGGAGACCTTTGGGAAATTCCCGAGGGTTTCGAATTCGAGTACGGTGACATCTTCTGACCAACATCAACACAATCAAACTAACATCATGATCACAACAGGACTAATTCCATGAAACGAGAACGTGCATCAGAACTTAAATGGCTGGCTGTAGACAGTCTCTATGACCTTCCGATGGTATTGATTGATCAAGGAATCGAACTTTCTGATGAAGATTGCAAGTATTTCATGACTCTCACAAAGAGAGTTGCAAGCTGTCTCAAAGTTAACAACCACATTGGAGCAAACTAACATCATGACCCGCAACATCATCGACGAAACTGCAGCCCGCGAGCTTGAACTTTATGCTCGCAATTTCAGTGGCACGCACTGGAACACTTGTGTGGCCACGCTGCTTAAGTTCTACAAACGTGGTGACTATTCACACGATCGCGCCATAGGTTACATCAGCAGGTATCTATGTGTGCCAGCCGCTAAAGATTATCATCTGTGCTGCGGCTCCATGACACAATCGTGGAACAGTTTGTTTAACAAACCGACACGCGATTATGCCGCTGAGTGTATCGCTGAAGAGTTGCACAGTGACTTTGTTAATGAAGTCTACTGACTGAATGTGTAGGTGTCCCGCTAACGCGGGGCGCCCATCACACAATATCAACATCAACATTATCAACATGACCATCACAAACTACAACGCACAGCGTGACTTCATGCGTCGCATGATCCGCTCTTATGAACAAGACCTCCTGCAATTGATTAACGAAACTCCAGATCATCCTGGCGGAGATTGGGCTAAAGATGATCTCAAACAGCTTGAGTATCTACGTCTTAAGACTTTCTCCGACAACACACAAACCATCACGTTCTAATCATGAACCTCGATCGCTTTAATTCTGTTTGCGAGGCAGCACAATCTATCTCCGATGCTGCCTGTGATCTTAAACATCTTGATGCTCCGGCCAGAATCTTGGCTCTGTTAGATGAAGTCGAAGGTCAACTTCTTGACTTCGTTAACTATCTAGAGAGTGAAGATCATCCTTCACTAACTGCAGCCCAGCGTAACTCCATCGACTGACCATGACTGTCTACATCAACCGACGCACTGTCAACCACCGTGGCGTCGAAACAATCGAAGAATGTCAAACGTGGCAAGAAGCTAACTCTTTAGTTAGAGAGTATGCCAAGGCAGACTATGCTGCCCATTACTATGTGTCACGGCGACCAACTAAAGCCTGGCGCGAGTCTTAGTTTGAGTCTCACTTGCGACCCTTAACTAACAACATGACTAACACAATCCAGATCAAACTAAACAGACAAGATGAATCACAGTGGAAAGAAGTTCCAACTAAATGGAAGGGTAATGCGTTAGCAATGCATCGGCCAGTTGTAGATGGAGAACTAAGCAACGAGAAGTGTTACTGGACTATTACTCACATTGAAACAGGTATTAGTGCAGCCACACTCAACGCACCTATTGACTTTGTTCGCAAACTATCTGCAGCATGGGACAACGCTTTCAGTTCTATTCACAAACAAGAAGACGTTAAGGACTGGCCTTACACACAGGAATGGAGAGACCAATCAAATGGATTCTCTCCCATTGTTGCTCCTGATAGTGTAGAGGCCATCATCAACCGTTATGCAAACTAACATCAACATCATCATGCACAAACACAACGGCTACATTCTCCAGCGTGGAGTGTCACCAATCGACGGCAATCCTTTCGTCGTCATCATGACAATGAGCACCACCAATCGTAAGACTGGTGACATGATCCAAGTGTGGATCTTGCGAGACGATGTTAATCCTGTGGCCGCAGTTGCCATGGGTGATGATATAACTATCTGTGGCGATTGTCCGCATCGCAAACAAGCTGACGGCACTCGCAGCTGTTACGTTAACGTTGGCCAGGCGCCTAACAGTATCTGGAAAGCATACAAGCGTGGCAGTTATGGCAAACTGTCAGACTTGACGCCTAAGATGTTACACGGTCGCAAGATTAGGTGGGGCGCTTATGGTGATCCTGCACTAATCTCACCGACACTATTTGCAACCATTAACGAACATGCTGCAGGCCATACAGGTTACACTCATCAATGGCGTCAACCTTGGGCGCAATGGTGCAAGGGAATCTTTCAGGCATCTTGTGATTCATTCGCAGATTATTTAGATGCAAGTGCACATGGCTGGAAGACATTCGCCGTGGTTCCTAAAGGTTCGCCAGCTTATTCTGGTAAACTTTGCCTGGCCACGGTGAATGATTCCAAAGCACAGTGTGCAAAATGCTCGCTATGTGACGGTGCCAAACTTGACATCTTCGTCGAGGCTCATGGCACTGGCGCTAAATATGTCACCGCTAACTAACACACACAGACTCATGCAAAGTTACAACACTCTGGTCAACATCAAGATCACAGACACAGGAGGCAACGAACTCGATGACATGAATGAAACAACATACGAAATCCAAACTAACATGACTGACTGTTCAGTTCATGCATGGTTCAAACTGTTCGAGAAGATCCTAGGCTCACAGGGTTTCACCGAGGAGGTAATCATGCGCGGCGCAACTCAGCTCGCCTTTAATGATGGTCGCCGCGAAGAGATGATGGACAGGCTAATAGCAGAGTACGAATTAAACGGCCCAGTCTCAAACTAAGACCACTAAGACTCACACAACCATGAACATCATACCACAATTCGACTGCCGACGCCTCACACAAACTACAAACTACATGGAAACCATCACGAAAGACGGACAAGCCTGGGCTTACATCGTGGAGATACGTGAAGATGGTGATCCCTATTACTTCTCTTCTCGCATCGATGGTCTATCCTTTCAGGATCCCACACTCGTGGGAATCAAGTCCAAACTCTTCGCAGACCAACCTGCGCCAATCTCACATTGAGTCTCAACTGTTATGGGTAGCACTTCTCAAGACTTTCAAATCTACGGAACAGACAAGTTCGAACTACTGATTCCAGTAGACAAAGAAACATTCTTCAAACTTGTTAGACAAGCCTCTGATTATCTACTCCATGTAGATGATTACTGCGCTGAAGTTCTCAAAGCCTTGGCTGAAGGCAACGACGACTTCGAACGCTTCTACACTATCGGCGGCAAACCTGCTGACACAAACGACAACATCGCATTCTAATTATGTCTGACTGGTCTCACGAATACTACGCACAATCCCGTGGCTACAACTGGCACGACATGATGGAGATGCGTAGTCAACCACGCAAACCTTTAACTGAAGTGCCTGACTTCTACAAAGACAGATTCAATTCTGTCGCTGAGTATGAAGCTTGGCTTGAGCAGAAACGCCGAGATTACTTCGGCTGAGTCCTATCATCATCCTCTTCACCTACGGTCATCACCATGCAGCAACAATTCACATCCCACCAACTCTTTGAGCTACGGTGCGCACTAAACGAATCATGCAGCTACTGGCACGATATTTATATTAGAGTCCTAAATGGCAGCGCAACCCACGTGACTCTGGAAGGCACCAAATTAGTACTCGACAATAGGCAAAAACTTTTGGAGCACATCGAAGCCTTGCAGGCTAAGCTGTGACCAATCCGCCTTCGGCGGTGCGCCAAATCACACACTACAACCAGGCTCACACAATGGTCTCACAATCTGACATCTACCTGGAAGCCATCTTTATCATCCTGAACGGTCTCGATCCGTTGTCTCTCGTTCAGTTGCAAGATGACATCAGAATAAAGCTCCAGTATCCACACAACTTCGACATCAAACACATCCAAGCCCTGCACACACTGGAGACCATAATGGACGTTCGCGAGCACCAACGCTTAATCAGCGCACGGGCGAATAAGCAACTCCGCGATAAACTAGGCGAACAGATTGAGGATCTTCGCGATTCATCTTCTGTTCTTGGAGAGACTGCTTAACTTGACGGCGCAGGCCATCACGTTTGGTCTCCAGGTAACCTACAAAACCTTGATCCATAACGGAACTCGGTAACAATTACTACCATACAACTTCTTTAAAACTCAAGTAGTTCACCCCAGCACATTTAATCCATGAACATTATCGAAACTCTGGTTCCTTTTGTCATCGTTGCTTCAACTTCTGTGGGCTTGACTATTGCAGCCACGCGGCACCTTCAAGAACAAACTAATTACAAGGAGCGTGTCGAATGCGCTAAGGCTCAACACCGCCGATTGATTCAACTAAATTCAACGATCGGCACCATTGATTACTGCGCCCCAGCTGGTTACTTCAGGACACTCGAATGACTGAAAGTAGAAAGGATCGCTATCTTAAAGCACTTGAGATAGCAGAACGCCATGGCAATCGATTCATGGCTGCAAACATCCGCGCTGAGCTGCGGAAGCTCGATGCGGAGCCCACCCCCACCCCGGAGAGATTCAATGACTGACCACGCCATCACCCCACCGCCAGAGCTGCGACGGCTTTGGGCTCAACAAGCGCAACGCATCAGTCCGCACGATCCCGTGGAATGGATGCAGTACGTTTCCGAAAAAGCCGCCCAATGGGGCGCAGATCAGGAGCTGGAGGCGTGCTGTGAGTGGATGTGTAATGCGCCCTTTGGGCTGGCTTTGAATAAAAGTGCGGGTCAACTCCGTGCTGGCCGCCGCCCGAAGCCGCCGAGTTTGAAAGAGCAAGCGCTTCAAGAGCTAGACAAAGTAGACATGCTTTGGGCTACCGAAGAGTTTGGCAAAGACACACTGAACTCACTCGACACTATCCGCAAAGCACTGGAGGCACTTCCCGATGACTGACACTTGCCCTATGTACGCCACTTTGATTCTCACTGTCGTTCACAAAGTCCCATCTGGAGATCTAGTGAGCAATCGCTACTGCGTTGGCTTCTCGTTAGATGATTCCCGTTTTCAAGGATTCGACATCGATCGCTGGGCAGAGCCAGAGATGCGCGCCATATTGATGCGATCTCTGATTGATGAATGGGCTGAAAGGGCTCTGGGCATCATTGGATGCGAAGAGATCTCTGGATCCGTTCAATGGCAACAACGCGCTATTGCTAATGACTGACATCACCCCACCGCCAGAGCTAATCAAGGATTGGCATGATGAATGGAATGAAAGCGATCAAATAGTGCATTCCGCGTATACGCATATTGCTATCCGTGCAGCCCAATGGGCAGCAGACCAAGAGCTGGAGGCGTGCTGTGAGCTGCTCAAACAGAAAGGCGTCCCTGCGTGGTCTCTGCTTCGCTTGCATCGCCGCCCGAAGCCGAAGAGCTTGAAAGAGCAAGCACTTCAAGAGTTGGACAAGGTAGACATGCTCTGGGATACGGAAGAATTTGGCCAAGAAACCTTGAACTCACTTGACACCATCCGCAAAGCATTGGAGCAAATCGATGACTGACCAACACCCAATCACACCACCACCAGAGCTAGTGCAGCAATGGATGAACGAGATTTATGACAACCCAAACGGGGTTGATCAATTTGTTAGTTCAGACGACAGAGCTTTAGCCGCCCGCGCCGCTCAATGGGG
>OCRE01000017.1_pt1 | contig 16761 bp, 10 predicted proteins | sample 1494271 | NCBI WGS metagenome assembly OCRE01 (sample SAMEA3275604, study PRJEB22092) | marine metagenome | biome: Marine near barrier island; feature: Surface water influenced by Mississippi River output; material: Seawater | collected 2014-06-21T14:00:00+00 | depth 0 m | reverse complement strand
AGGATTTTTGGGATCAGCGACTGGAGGTTGAGATTGAGGAGTGGATTGATCCTCGGGAAGTGGAGGCTGCATAGGGTCCCAGCCCATGCCCTCTAGGTACATGCGGGCGATGTATTCGTCCTCTGCATACCGGCAGATGCTGTCCTTGCAGGCCCGGTAGTAAATCTCGTTGCGCTCGTTCTCCAGTTGCTCCAGTGCGAAGCCGCCTTCAAAGCGGGTGGAGTGGACGACGGTGGTCACAGCTTCTGTTCGATGGTGCGGATTCGGCGTTCGTGGTCGTCGAGACGTTCTTTGTGATCGCTCCGCAGTGCGGTGATCTGTTCCAGGATCAAGGCCATTCGGGTGTCCATGATGCTGGCGCGTTTGTCGATACGCCACAAGGCACCAACACCAGCGATGATCGCTGCCGTGGCTAGTGGCGTCAAAAAGGGGTCCACGGCGGTCAATCGTTGTAATTATTTTATCGAAGGTGGCCGCCAAGGATCGGGCTGACCGCGCAAGATCACCACGGCTCGGCGGTAATAGTCACAGTCCGTTTTGCCTGCTTTTTCTAGTGCTGCTTTAATTTTTCTCCAGTTCTCTAGCGTTTCGGGATCCATTTACCTAACGACCTTGTCCGCGATATTTTTTACGTCCGTGGCTGGCTTTGCTGTGCTGACCTGCACCTTGGCGGGTTTTCTTGGGACGCCCGCCCTTGTGCTCAACACGTCCCAGTGCAGTCTTACTCTTGACCGCCATCAAACTGATCCTCCTGCATCCGCGCCATCCCCATCAGTGACCACCCCGTCATCAGCAGGATCGTCAGCGACGACAGGAGGATGGTCAGGATCATTTGGCCAGACGTTGTAGGTGCCGCCGGTAATGTATGCCGCCAAATCTGGCGTGTCATTAGTTGTTCCGATATGCAGCACTTTTTCGCTGGCGGCTAGCCGGACAGCTTCACGCCACATCTTCCAGTCGGGGTTGACCGTGGTGCCGTTGTCCGCTTCACGCACCACCATCCAATCGGTAGGGGTCAGCAGGCTGTTGGCGGTTTGGCGGGTGTTGGCAGTCCAGAGCGTGACGAGTTCGCCGTGGTCTTTGGGGATAAGGTGACCGTCTTGGTCGTAGCCCCAGTAGAAGCGCTGGTCGTAAACAGGATTCGGCGGGTCTGGGACTTCGACAATGCCGATGGCTTCTTTCTCGGCAAGCGTTGTCAGCCGGAGCCAGTTTGCCGGATAGCTGATGCCGTTATGCGTGAACGCACGGTCCAGTGGAAGTCGCTTGCCGTCGAGTAAAAACATGGTCCTAGGTGCGTGGTTTTAGGTTAGCCCGGTCACCGTGCGCGGGCGTTCAGGGCGAATGGATTTTCGGCGAAACAGGCGTACACATAAGTGGCACCACTGTCGTTGAGCGATCCCCCAACGTTTGTGCGTATTTTGAAGCCGTTGCTTAATACATCAACCGCATACTCAGAACTTGTTGTTTCTGCATTGCTCAAATTTGGGAATAAAAGAGACTGAGCTGCGTTGTAAGTTGACCGTGCTGTGTCATGCAAGCGCCAGTTTTCAGTGCCGCTCGACTTCTTGAAGAGTATCCACCTCGGGCGCATTCCGGTGAACACCATGGGTCCATCTGAGGATCCATTCCCGAGATAGCTGCCGAAGGCGGAATAGCCCTCTACTGGGGCGAAGCAGTAGGCAACGTAATTTTCTCCTGAAAGGTTTACGCGGTTAACCGCATCGCTACCTGAAGCTGTAGCAAGTGAAAAAACTGTGGAAGTTGGTGCAGTATTATTCCAAGGGGACACATTACTTAATGCAGCTTGAGTTGATTCAAGCGTTAAATAACTGCCAGTACCAATCGAAGTGTGATAAACCGCCCAGCTATTTCCACCAGTTCTTTGCTTGAACACCATAAAGGTCGGCGCAGTATTCAGCCCATGACCTACAGTGCCTGCAGAACCCGCTCCGGTATAAGTAACAATCGAGAACCCCGCAGTGGGATTAGCCCTCACGCTCGAAGTGATGGAGCCATCGGTGTTGCTGACGGTGCTGCTCCCCGCGTCCCAAGCCCAGGCGACGTAGGTAGCAGTGTTCCCGTTGGTTCCTGCGTCTCCGTTAGCCGTAAAACCATCAGAATTAAATGCGGATAAGCCGTTAGTGTATGTAGCTTCTGCAGCGGTTGTATTCGAAACTAAAGCTTGGTTGGCACCACGAATAATGTCGTAGAGCTGGTGGCTATATGCATTTGATCTACTTTTAAACCAAACAAAATCAGGACTAAACTCCAACCCCGAAATTGTCTGCGATGTACCAGTGCCCGTATAAGTCACCACGTCCATGTAGTCGCTGCCGTCTTCAACCGTGGGGGCGGGCAGGTTCGCCGTGCAGAGCGCCTTGTAACCGCTGGGGGCGGTATAGGCGAAGGGGCGTTGGCCTGCGTTTAGATACGTTGCAGTACTTGCACCACTAGGGGAACCAGCTCTTATTGCTGGCCTAAAGCCGCCAGTCAAGCCGGAAAATGCAGTGCCTTGGCTTACATTGTTTTTGTAAAAACTAAGCGTGCCTGCATCAAGATCCAATGCAACACCAATAACATCTCCTGAAGTGAATGATGCCCCATATGCAGTAGATACATTGCCGGTGATTTTTGACCCACCGAATCCGTAGTATGAAAAAGAATCAGACGTAAGTCCTGGATAACCAGTAACGTTAGAGTCTGTTGGCCAAATACCGATAACGTCTTGAGTAGACCCAGCAGTGATCTCCCAGTACCACTTGCCAGAATTGACTCCGATTGTGCCAGAAACTCCGGCTACGGCGGTTGATCCAGAGGCTTGCAAATTCCCATTGGCTAGGGTCGTTGACTGCAGATCTAACGGGTTCCAAGTGCAATAGTTCCCCCTAACCTCACCACCAGCACCCGTATCTGTCTCGGTGCCGTTCGTGGGAACGTCTACGAGGCTGTCGTTGCCTGCACCAGAAGCGACGCTGATGTTGTTAACGGTCCAGTCGTTGCTGCCAGCGGCGTCATAACCCAGTGCGGCGGCAGAGCTGTTATCCGAGAACGGCAAATGGAATCCGTTGGTGCCGTAGCTGCCGGTGTATTCAATCGGGTTCCAGATGCCGGTATCTGCGTCGAACTCACCGAAGCTGGTAGGGTCTAATGCTTGCCCGTCGATGAAGTGAACGTCGGCTAGGTAGCCGTTGAAGTAACGTCCAGGAGTGTAAGTATATCTGCCAATGTAATGAGCGATATTGCTGTTAATACTGTAATCGGTATTTTGCGAAGGATACGTAGACGTAGAGAACGAAGTAATCTGAACTCCGTTGACGTAAATCTTTATCCGGTTTGATGCGGTGGCTTGTGTTGTGTCGAATGCAACTACAAAGTGATACCAAGCGGAAAGATCCCTAAAAACTGCTGTTGTTACCAGTTCATATTGGACACCCCCTGGATCAACAACGCTCGCCACGCTGAAAACATCAGTATCATAAAAGCGAATGGGGGCCTCTCTTGTGCTGCCGCCATTAGCGTCAAATAGATATTGAAATGAACCAAGCGCACTCCGCTTCACCCACCCCGCCCAGGTCCACGTCTTGCGGTTGCCAGCAGTTGACGGGGTGCGGTTGAGGTACGCGCTATCAGCTGAGTTAAATCGCAGCGAACGTTCAATGGCGTATTCCGTTGGCGCCGCTGCAGCACTCTGAAGCAGCAGCAGATTCGCGTTACCAGGAATTGCCATTGATCAGGAGATGTTGGTGATCAGAGTAGCTGCAATGTCAGTGCTGGTTCTCACCGTGTAGACCAACACGTCGATCGCGTTTGCTGCTGTACTAAGCGTAGGTGCAGTTCCACCCGAGAACGACCAGGCGGTGTCATAGGCCAGCGTCCTAGAGCCGGTCGCATCCTGTGAAATAAAGATCGCGCCGCTAGCACCAGCCGTCAAATTCGTTGGGTTAGCTAACGTCCGGTTGCCGCCCAAGGTGACGCTGAAGTTGTTAGCCAAACTGAAATTGGCCGTAATAGTCGCGCCATCCGTCAGCACCGAAATTGCACCACGCTGCTGTGCCGTAAAGGTCTGAACCGCAGACAAACCAGCCAGAGTGGTCGTGGCATCCGGGAAGGTAACTGTGCGGTCAGCTGTTGGCTCACATGCCAAAGTCAGCTCATAATCATCAGCCGTCGTACCTTCCAGAACGATCGAGCCGTTAAATGTGGCCGTACCAGTAACGGTCAGCGCACCATCCAGTGTTGTGGCGCCAGTGACATCCAGCGTGCCCGGAATATCAACATTGCTGGTCCACTCAACGCCAGTTCCAGCTGCATCGGTCTGAAGCAGTTGACGGGCTGCACCATCGGCAAGTTTGCTGACAGCGATTTCGGCAGTGGCGCTGATGTCTCCGTTGACGATCGTGCCATCGGCAATCATTGCGCTGGTCACCGTGCCACTGTCACCAGTTGTGATGACGGTGCCGCTTACATCTGGGAAGGTGATGGTGCGATCCGCCGTGGGATCAACAACGTCCAGATAGGTCTCGTAGTCGTTACTTGAAGTGCCCTCAAAGGCAAAGCTTCCGCTGGTGCCAATCAGCAGTTCGCCGGTAATCGTGCCGCCGCTTGCACCAAGCTTTTCGCTATCGACTTCCTCAATTGCGGTCTGAACGTTGGTGGCAGAGATGTTGCCAGCAGGCGAAAAGCTGACGTTGCTTGCAACCTGTGCAGTAACGGTCTGCGAAACGTCGATCTCAGTCCAAGCCGAACCATTCGACAGGATGATGTCTGGCGGGTTCAGTGCAACGTTTGGCGCGTTGCCGCTAGTGATTGTGCCAGGCTCCGACACCACCAAGTAATAACGGCTGTTTGCTTCGGCAGCAGCGGGCAGCGGGTCGCCAACAACAAGACCAACAGCAGTACCTTCAGCCGTCACCGAAGCAACAAGACCAGTACCGCCGCCGCTTGATGCGTCAAACGTTCCAGCAAAAACAATCTCACCAACCGAAATACCGATCGGCTGGAAAACGTTGCCGTCCCAGAGGAACAGGTCGCGGCTTAGCGGGTTAAAGAAGAACTGACCGATATGGTCAGCAGTCGGCTGGGTTTCGCCAATCTTGGAGACGGCGTAGTTGGCAAGCTTTGAACCAGCGATTGCATTACTGGCAACCCGGCCCATGTCCAACGTGCCACTAGTCAGCAGGGCAGCGCTGTGGTTGGGGAGGTCGGCACCAACGAGATTTGCACCAGAGCTGACGTGACCTTCCGCGTCAATCGTGACTTTGGTGTAGGTGCCAGCGGTTGCGGTGTTGGTGTGGTTGAGGTTGCCGGAGCCATCAACGTTCAGACCAGTGCCGGGGATGACTGCACCCTTGGCAACGCTGGTGGCAGCAGGCAGGTCGCTGCTGATAATGGTGCGGCCATTGGTGACAAGACCTTTGGCGTTGTAAGTGACCAGTCCGTAGGTAACGTTGGCAGCTAGGTCGTTGTCAATCTCCAGAACGGCCCCGTCCATGCGGAGACCTTCGCCGTTGATTGCAACACCACCGCGAGCACTCGTCGTAGGAGCAGGCAGGTCTGCACCAGTGATGGTCCGGTAAGCGACGGCACCAGCAGAAGCAGCGGGACCAGCAAGAAATTGAGCAGCGGCTGTGGTGTTATCCAGCGTTGCGCTGATCGTTACTGCGCTGCCGCTTGTGCTGACAACAATGTTGATTGGGCCAGCCGTGCTGCCAATGACGGAGTTGATAGAGCCGCCAGCGCCAAAACCAACCCAGGAGCTGCCATCCCAGACATACGCCAGGTAGCCGTCATCGGTATCAATAGCGATCTGACCAATGAACGCACCAGAAGCAGGCAGCGTGGTGACGAGATCGACGCTGGATTCGTCGGCCAGCTTTGCTGCTGTGATTGCGTCGTTCTGGACCTTTGTGGTGGTAACAGCGTCAGTCGCCAGCGCAGCACTGCTGACAGAACCAGAGCCAAACAGGATCTTGGCGCTAGGGATCGTGGCGTCGGCAATCAAGGTGGTGGCGTTGCCCACCAGATCGGTGACGGTGATTTTCTTGGTCTCGCTCGCAGAGACATCAACAATTGGCAGCAGGTCGCCGCTGCCTAAATTCGCCCCCGCAAGAGTTGGAAGTTCGCTAATCCGAAGGTCAGCCATACCGCCTAAGCCGACAGAGCACTGTTACCAACCAGCTTAGCCGCCTCAAGCAATGTCTTCTTGCAACAAAGATGCGCCCGAGTCTTGCTCCAAACGAATATCGCCCAGATCCTCCTGTAGAACTTTGTCGGATGGAATGGTCTTGGCCAACAAGCGAATTGGGCCAGTGGTCACAAAGTCTGCGCTGATTTCAACCGCGTTGTCGGGAGAAAAATTAACGCCAGCCTGAGTGATCACGCCTTCGATCTCATACCAAAGCTCGTCGTCGATAGTCGTGCGGCTACCGATTTCATTGCCGACCTTTAGATAAAATTTTGCGCCAAATTTTGAGCCGACTTCCGTGCGGATTGCAAGTTGCAGTAAATAGTTGGCTGACTCAGCGGTCAAGCTTTTTTCATAGGTTGGCAGGTATTCCCAGTAAGCCCGGAAATTGCCGCTGCCGCTAATCAGGCTGGAATACTGCGAGCGGAACTCGTCACCAAGAACTGTGGTGTCAACAGCCTCACGGGTGGTGTTCAGCTCGAAGTAGTTGCACTGAGCCAAGATGCGCGGAATGTTGTTGACAATGCGGACGGCAATTGGAATGTCGCGGGCGATGGAGGTCAGCAGAATCGCTTGACTTTGTAAACCCTCAACAGCCTTGTCAAACGTGTCGTAAAGCCGGATGCCGCCAAGCTCATCAATATGGACGTACCAGTGGCCTGCGTCCTGAACAGTGCCAAGAAGCCAGCCAGTTGCGTCTACAAAATCAAGATCCGTTCCATCCGTAGTGCGAATTTCTAGCTGGTCACCACTGTGTAAAAAGCCAGAGTCGAAATCAAAACTAAAGCGGCGGCGACTCACATTTACGTCACCTGGATTAACCACTGAGGTTTTCTCGGCAAGCTCTGAGCTACGCCGTAATTCGACCAAGCCGTTGCTGCCGAGATAAACGCTCATTACAAAGTCGCAGTGGTCAGAGCACCAGTGCCCTGGAAGCTGATTTGAGCTGAGACGACTTCACCAACTGAAGCGCCAATGCTGACACTGGTGATGTATGCCGTCAGGGTTACATCGTTATTGCCTAGGTCACCAGCAAGGCGGAGCGTCAAACTCACAGTGTCACTCGTAGTAACACCGCCAGTTCTGACAAGCTTCCTCAACAAGGTGCTTGCGTCGTTGGTGTTATCTGCGTCGATGTAGTACAGCAGAGCCGCAGTACCACTGAAACCTTGGACGCCAGGGACATAGCTGCGCTGCAAGTCACCAAGCGTTGTTGCCTCAAGCGTTTCCAAGTCAGCCTGAAGCGTCCAGTTGGTCACTTTGACCAAGGTGTCGGAGCCCAGAAGCAGGCGTCCGTCGCGTCCGGTAAAAATCTGGGCCATGACGTTAGTTTAGAGAACACCGACAAGCTTTACCCGTACGCTGCTAACGCCAGGGCGAACAGATGTAACCTGCGGCGCCTCGGCATAACGCCACGCATTTGATCCGGGCACATCCAACGCACTGTCGGTGCCGCTCCAGCCGCTACGCACTTGCGATGGAACAGTGAACGTTTGATAGGTGCCTTGCGTCTCGTCGAAATGCGTCAGAAACAAACCGGCGTTGGTATCCGTGATGTTGTCGTAGTTCAGCTCCAGTGACATGTTGGTGCGCTGGCTGCCGTACAGAATCCGAGTCTCAGCGCCGGATTGCGCCCTGAACGTTTTGATCGGGTAATCGCCGGGGTTGAAGTTGCGCCCGGAGGGTTTCAACGAAGGGAAGGCCATTAGGAATCAACCAGGAAACGGGCGGCGTTGGTAACGTCCTGCGCGATCAAGCTGCTGAACTGTTCGTCACATGGGAATTCTGATGCAGTAATCAGCACCACGCCTTCACCATCCAGCGTAAGTTGCTCGATCTGGTACACGCTTTGAGATGCCGTTGCTTCCAGCACAGTGAAGACACTGCCGCGTAAAGCCGCTTCCTGCACCAGCCCGCCACTGACGGTCATCGTGGCCTCCTCTACGTCCTCTGAACCGCTCTTGTAGTACAGAACTGGATACTGCCCATCGGTAAAAGTGGTGGCGCTGGTAATTACGCCAGTGGCGCTGATGCTGCCGTTTTGAGCGGAGCTGTAGGGATTGGACTCAGTGACAACGCGGATGAAATCGCCGGGTGCCAAGTCAATGCCATAAGGCGATGTTTTGAACTGAACTGTGTGCGTGACCCTGCGGCGGACAGACAAGAAGAACCGCGCCACCAACTCAGCATGTGCCTGGCTGGTGCAGTATTGAGTCATGTCGAACTGCTCCAAGGGGTCGCCGCTGCTGTTGTTGTCGTTCCAGCGAACAACGATGTTTTGCTCTTCTGGCAGCTGGTTTTCAGACTCACGGCGGAACCGCATCATTGCCTGAAAATCCTTGCGCTCTTCGGCATTGACGTAGGTCAGCTCGAAGCTGTCTTCAAAAATGTTGCCTGCAGTAAAAAGCTGTTTGATGGTGACGGGTGCGGTGCTGATGTCGCCGCCAAACGTTGTAGGTAGTGCAGGGCTCAAGCCAAACCTGCCGTCGGTGATTGTGAAGTTGCACAGCATGAAGGGCGCCGTGTCTGCCACAAAGCCGCGAACGTTGGTAGCGCCAGAAATGGCTCCATCAAAGAACAGATTGTTGGCTTTAAGGAAGCGGGCAGTTTTGACAAAGCTGTCGGTATCAATCAGAGGCGCGTTATCAACCGTCATGTTGAGGATGTCGCCCATACCTGCCACGCGATCGGTCAGCAGGTAATACACCAAGTCGCAGAACAAGTTGCTGGGCTCGATCGTTGCGGACTCGTCGGGATGGAAGCGCTTCACCGGCACACCGTTTTTGAGCCAGACGCGGATTTGATCCAGTGCAGTGAAATTGCGGGAAGCTTTTAAAGACAAGCCCGCCAGCGTCATGTTGGTGTACTCAGGGACTTGATCGTTGCTGGTGATTTCGTTGACGTAAACGATTGTGTGCTCAGGGTTGCTGGCGTTTGACTTGTCAACCAAGTTGCCGTACAAGCTCAGGTCTGCATATTGGCTTTGGTCTTCAAATGTCCTGCCTAGATATGTGTATTCCTGGGTGATTGTTGTGCCTACAGCTTCAATAACAAAACGGGCGCCAACCGATGATCCGGGTGTGCGGAATGGGTTGTTGGCATCAACAGTTAACAAGTAATCAACGGTATCGCCTACCTGCCACTGGCTAGATACATAGGTCGTGTCTGACGAAACAGTGATTGTTGGTGCCGTCCAGAACTTTGTTTGCCCGCTCCAGTGACCTTCTATGGTATAAACTTGGCTGCTAAGCGTTAGGCGAATACCGTGACCTTTGACGCTTGTAAGGTCAAACGTTGAAGACTGCGTTACGCCAAAGTCGTAGTTACGCGCCGGGCCAAACATCTCTTCGTACCAAGCCTGGCTTCGACCTTGGGTAACGTCTGTGGAAACAATCCCGGACACGCGGTAGCGACGGCCAATTGTTGTAAGCGCGGGGCTGGAAATAGGCTGCCTAAATGGATTGGAGTTCTGGACGGAAAACGTGGTTAGAAACTCGCTGGATCCATCCCAATTGGTAGAACTCTCGATGACGTTTTCTTCGGTGACGCTCCAAGCAAACGATTGCCCGGAATAATGCGATGGGGACAGGGCGAGTTTTGTCAGCAGGTAGCGCACCTTGTACCAGCGGCCACCGGAAATGTTGTGCTGATACTCAACAGATACCTGCGTGCCCTCGTTGCCGGGATAGGAATCAGCCGTGCCGATGCCGGTGGCTTGAGTCAGTTCCCAGCCGTACGCACCAGAGCGGCCTTCAACGTATTCAAAAACAGGGTCTGTGTACCAATCCGTAAAAAAGATTGCCGTTAGGCGTGTCTGAATGCCTTGCTCATCGGGCAAGAGCGAAAGTATGCCAACGCTGGTGGGGCGATCTCGAACGACGGTGCGATCTTGGTAAGTTGGCAGGCTTTGAAATTCAGGGTTTTGCTGAATATCTAGCTTTGTGACTTCGCTGGCTGCTGCAATAACTTTGAACGTTCCATAAGCCGTGGTGTAGTTGGCCGCCAGCACTTGACGTTCGGAAGCCGAATCCGTTGAGCCGCCGTTGTGTAAATGCCAGAAAACAGCATCATCCGGGGAGTAGCGTCCGACATCAGCGCCATTTTTGGGAATAAAGCGGAATTCGTATTGACGATTTTCGGGATGTACCAGCCGGATGAAGTTGTACTGGTCGATGGGCTGATTGCCGATAACGCAGAATTGCTCTCCAAGTGGCTGCCACTCAAATGGATTGCCAGAAGCGTCAACACCGGCAGGGCGCAAATAAATAGTAAAAGCTGAAGCGCGTTTGATGTATGCGTTGATCGTTCCAGTGTTTACGCTGACGCGCTTGTTATCAAGATTGACGAGTTGAACAGGGCTAGGGACTGTCTGAAAATTACAAAGGCCGTTAATGCGCTGGAACACATTGCTACGAATGCCAATCTCAGTCACCTCGCATGGACGATTATTACGCACCACCGCAAGGGCAGCCTTGGTCAAAGGGAAGAAAGCGGCGCCAGCATTGTATTTTTCCGGTGTGTTGTCATCGCTGATGTATGCCGAACGCAACATGTGCTGGGAAACAATCCCTACCGATCGGGCGCCAGTTGAGGTGTGTTCAATGCACTTCAGTTGGATTGTTTGATCTTCGTTGTCTTCTGGGCGCCAGATGCCTTTGCTGCGGCTAATGACTTGCCATGTGCAGCGGGCAATCATAAAGAGTTCACCAACCTGCAGAGCATCGTCTGCGGCGGTACGCATTTCGGTTACAGCGTCGTTGATGTCTTGGACGCTGACTTCCCGATCGGTTCCCTTGTAGTAATCCTCGGGAATGTTGTTGCCTGCAATGGTGAACGTTGCAATGTCACCGATATTGACTTCCCGAACTTCTAGGCCGACATCATCAGATACGCCAACACCATTGACGGCGGTGATTCCCATGCGGCGGCTGTAGTTGCGGCCAATGCCGCTCATGCCATCGTCAGCAATAACCCCGTAATCAAGATCAGTGCGAACTGCCTCATCACTTAGGCCAGCTTGGCCAGCAATCTTGACGCGCTCATAGGTTGCATTAAAGCCTGGATCCAGCTGGGCAAAATCAACGTCTGGATTTCTCAGAATTGAGATGACGCGCCAGTTGACTCGGTAGTGCGAACCGTTTGGAATCGGTGCATAACAACCAAATTCAGCGTTGTTGCTTAGAGCGTGAGCCGCAGAAAATGCGGTGTCGTTATCGCTTACACGGGTGGGGCAGCTGTAAATGTCGTCGTAATTTTCAGGATCACCTGCAGCAAGCGAACCACGGGTGCCATACAACAGGTTGCTTCCACGCACACGGCTAAAACCTGAGATTGTGGTGTCCCGCTTCCAATAGAACGCAAAGCTCTGGTCGTAAATACTGTCAAGCGCTCCATTGCCAAGGAAAATACCTTCCAGTGCAGGCGGATCAATGCCATCTGGCGCGACACCTTCCGCAACCCCTTGTTCGCCTACAACAAACAACAGCTTTACGCCTTGTTGCCTGCCATAGCTGAACATGCGCGACCACACCAGCTTTGGTGTGACCAACATGCCGCCGGTTGTGCCAGTCCAACGACCAAAAATGATGGGGATTGGGTCGCCGTAATTGGCTAATTCAGCTTGACTGTCAAAGCCGTAGGTTGGGCTGAAACGCTGACCGCCAAGAACGCTATCAAGGTTTAGCTGTGAACTACCTGGGGCTTGACGACGTGCAGCAGCAAGTTGAGGGGCCCGTGGTTTTGGTGCCAGCAGAAATGATGCAGCTGTAGATGCAACGCCAATGACAAGACTAATGATGCCAATAATTAGGCCCGCATCAGGACCGTTTCGTATATCTGGGATGCCCGCGTACTCAGCAGGTCGTACAGCACTACGGCGTTGAGCCTCTTGAACGAAAAATCGGTATTCCTCTTCAGAAAGTCCAGCAAGCTCTAAAAGCTGCTTTTCGTACGGAAGCAGTTTGGAGCGGTAAACGATGACGCCGGAGCCCAGGCGACCTTGTTCAGATGCCGGTTGATGTAAAGGATTCCGGTCTGCCATGTCACCGCAAATGCCCAGTTGTCTTCACTGAGCAGCAAGATGTCCCCATCGTACTCGGGTCGTTCAATACGGCGACCCCATGTCAAAAGGTCACGCACGATCTGCCGTTTGCCCGCTGTGTACCAGTCAGTTTTGAACGGTGGCGTAGCAATATCCAGCCGGTTCAGGACCGTATAAACCAAGTGGATGCAGTCGATCTCGGGACCAGACCCATCTGCCCCATACAAGTACGGACGACCAATCAGGTCACTGCAATCTGACGCCACTGGTTACAGGGATGTTGCCGATCAATCGCTGGGTCAAGCGGCGTTGTGGGACTTCTGCGCCAACAGCGTCCAGCACTGTATTTAGGGTCAACTTAAGTTCGGCCTCTTTCCAAATGCCGCTTGCAACCAAGCCGTAATACTGGTGAACCTGCTCAAAACTGGTGCGGTCGTCGGGGTCAAGCAGCATCACTTGGACGTGAACCAGCCAACGCCTGTCCAACGCTTCCACCGCCCAATTCCGGCTCAGTGCATTGTTGGGCAGCACAAGGTCAGCGTCTGTGTTGTCGCCTGTGCGATTGATCGTCACGCCAGAAAAACCAAACGGCAAAAAGCCGAACTCGCTGCCGTCGTAAGTGATCGTCTCGCTGATGAAAAAGTTCTGGAAGCGTTGGCGGACGTTGCCGTTTTCGCTAAACGTGATGAAGTTACCGAGAGCTAGTTCCATCACATCCCAAGCCGCTTACGGGTGCTGGTAGACATCTGCAGCCTACGCAGAGTGCGTTGTTCACCTTGGGCAGCGCCTTGTTGGGCAGCTTGCTGCATACCAGAGCGGAACTGATCAGCCGTAACGTAATCCACGCTGTTGATGCGTTCAACGGTGTAGCGCACGTCGATAGCAGCAGGTGCTGCAGTTGCGGTGCCACCCATTCCGCCTTCGTCGCCGCCAGACGGGATTACGGCAGAGCCACGGGCGCCAGCTGCATAGCGGTTCATGGCGCCGCGCATTTTGCTGGCCGGGATGATGTACTCCGGTTCGCCGCCTTCGCCGACCACAGCGCGGGTAGGGCCGGTCACAAAGCCGCCAGTGGCAAAACCCTGTAAACCTTTGTAGGAGTCGCCAACAAGATCTAGGTTGCCCGTGCGCTCCATGAATTGGGTATTAGTTTCGCCACCTCTTCCGCCCAAACCAGCAAACGCTTTGGCGATGCCGATTGCGATATACATCGCAATCATGCGCGTTCCTTCCTGAATAAGAATGTCACCGACGCTCTTGAGGAAGTCAGCAAATACTTGCTGGGCGTCTTTGGTGCCCTCAATCAGACCAACAATCCCTTGACTCATCGAGTTGGCGATCGCATTGCCAATGCCTTGAGAGACATTTACGGCAACCTGTTCTAGGTCGTTTAACTGTCTTTCACTGTCGGTGATAACACTCTGCAGTGGGCTCCGTTGTTTTTGTAATGCTTCCTCTAATTTAATAATATCTTCTTTCTGTTTTTGAGTAAGGTCTTTGTTGTCACGCAGGGCTAAACGTTTCTTTTCAATTTCAAGGCGGTTAAGTTCTTCCCGGGTTACTGCTTGAGACGATTCCAGCTCAAGTTCTAATGCTTCGATAGTATTTTGAAAACTACGCAAGCGGTCACGTTCCAGTGTGGCTAACTCCAGCGTCGTGGTCTTTTGACGTTCACGAATGTCTACTTCAAGTTTGGCAATTTGAAGGGCTTTTTCAGCGGCTGGAACGTCGCTGAGTCTGACCATTGAAATATCAGACGCAAGCTTGAGAACGTCCGCCTCACCTTTAAGTCGAATTTGAAGTGCTTGGTCTTGGTCAAACTCTGCGGCGCGGATTTTATCGTTGATGCCAGCAAGTTGTTGAGCTAGCAACAGTTCCTGCTGTAGCTGCGGTACACGCGATTGTCTTTCTCTTCCCCTTCCTCCAGAACCGTCGGGGTCTTGAAGACCGGGCAACGTAACTTTTTGTAGAGCGGGTACGTTTTTACTATCCAATCCTGCTGATTTAAGGTCAGCGGCCATTTTTCTAGCCTCACCGGCTAGTTTCTTCATCCGTTCAGCGTCTTCTTTCATAAAACCGCCTATAAGCGGCAGATTGGACATACTCTGAGAACCTTCACCGATTTTTTCTACAACCGTTGCAAAGGCATTTAGTATTGCAATTGCGGCAGCATTTGCAAAATCAGCAACAGATTTAAAGGCATCTCTGAAACCGTCAGCAATACTTTTGGCAACACCATCTAGATCAGCTGCTAGGGGCGCAAAGAGTATTTTTATACGTTCGACAACTGTTGCGCCCGTGTCTTTAATGTCTTTCCATGTGTCGTACCAGGGGTCGCGTGCTTGTTTAGCCGCCTGCTCGCTGGCGTTTGCAATATCAAAGAGTGCATCAGAAGTCTGTTGAGCGCTGATTTGCCCGTCTTTAGCTAACTGCAGAATTTCGGCTCGGTTTTTACCTAGGTTCTTCTCCAGCTGAGAAAGAATGGGAATACCCTGCCCGGTAAATTTATTTATATCGGAAAGACTTGATTTACCGCTACTAGCAATCTTCGCATAAGCGCTTGCAATACTATCTACTCTGCCGCCATAGTCGTCAGTAAGTTTTGATGCTAGACGAATAAGAGTAATTTCCTCATCGTCAACAAATCCGACTCCGCGCAAATTATTTACAGCGTCGCGGAATTTGTCCGCATCTGCTCCTGCTTGTTGGAACGCCCGGCCAAGTAACTTGCTCTGCTCGGCTCCGAGCCCCATCTCCCTAGCAAGATCTTTTATTTCGTTTTGCGCGTTGATCAAGTCACCAATCAACGTGCCAACCAATGACCCGGCAAACCCTCCTCCTGCTCCGCCAAGTGCACCACCAATCAGACCGCCTACAGCAGCAAGTCCGCTCTGGCCAAATAACAACGGAAACGCGCCACCAATGGCTGCAGAACCCACACGTCCTTTAAGTAAGCCACCAATCTGCTGTTCAGGAGTCTGCTTGTTTTGTCTAGTGGCGTTTATTCGTGCACGTCTTCTCTGCACACGCTCTAGGCGTAGCTCGAAGTCCAGTTCTCTGTTAGCGACAGTAAAAGCGTCCTTTCGGTCCTGAAGCTCTTTCGCTGTTAGTCGTGCTAAATCTTTTTTAATTATTACTCCTTCACGTAAAACAGTCGTCCAGTTAGTCATTAACTGGAGATTTTGACGGGCTTTTTGCCGTTCTTGCTCGATTAGCTCTACTGCTTGCTTGCGTAAAGCAACTCTGTTCGCTTCTGCCCTAGCTACATCCCCTAACGCTCCAGGGCCCTGCATTGCGCCCGAAACACCTAATAGTGCAGCGGACCGTTCACGCGCAATATCTGCTGAACGGCGATTTTCGCGCATCTCCTGTAGACGAGTGCGTATTTGACTGGAACTACCCAGTACACCCGCTCTGGCAGCAGTGTTTACGGCTTTTAAGTTTTGTTCCCACTGCTTAGTAACTATTGCAGCTTCTCGCGCTAACCTGTTGTACTCATCAATTTCCGCGTTGTATTTATTTGTCTCTTCAGTCAGGTATTCCTGTGCTTTTCGTTTTGTTTTTAACGCCTGTATAGCCTTTGACTCCTGTAACTCAGTTTGAGTTATTCCTTTTGCTTTACGTACTAAATCATTGATTGCGCGCTGCTCGGCTGCTTGAGCTTTTAATGTAGTGACAAGCTGCTGTGCGGCAGTTACAGCATCAGCTGTTGAAGAATGGTAAGCTCCAGATTGCTTAACTGCATCGCGTAACTGAGCATTTAACTGATTAAGAGTGCTACCGGATACTAAATCTTCAAATGATGATTTTACAACTTTTAATTCTGTATTCAGTAAACCAACGTTTCCAATAACGTTTGCAAATTTTTCTGTTGTTTCTTTACCTATAGCTTTATCAATAGCCGCTCCAAGACCTACCGTTGTTGCAGAGGCTTTTAGTATTTGCGGGGCAAAGGCCATTGCAGCTACTGCCGCAAGACCAAATGCGTTTGGTATGTTCCCAACTTGAGAAAGAATGTCCGTAACGATGCTCGGGACACCGCCAAGAGCGCTGTTTATTGCTGTACCTGCAGAGGCTGCAGCAGCCCCAACTATTCCAAACTTCGCACCCAGCGCCCCAATCGCGGTTGTGGCTTTACCCGCGCCTAAGGTTATAGCGCCTAGCGCACCCCGCTCTCCTATACCTCTGAGCGTTGTGCCTAATTTATTAAATTCACGTTGGGCGTTTTGAAGATTTATTTTTGATGAAAAATTACTAAGTTTGTCCAGTGACGACTGAAGTTTTTTGAGTTGAGACTCTGCTTGACGAGTGTCGGCGTTTACCTTGATATTGGCGTTGTAGTCAGCCACCGACCGATTTCCTAGCGTAAGACCAGTCTACGCACTAAAAAGCCGCCGGGGTTAGCGGCGGCGTTTGGCTTTGTCGATTTCCTTTTGCTGGTCCTCGTTCAGGATCTGGAAGTAGGCGCTCCAGCCGAGTAGCTCTTCGGCTGTCATGCGGTTGCGTACTTCGCTGAGAGTTAGGCCCAGCTCCTTGG
>OCRE01000016.1_pt1 | contig 16822 bp, 11 predicted proteins | sample 1494271 | NCBI WGS metagenome assembly OCRE01 (sample SAMEA3275604, study PRJEB22092) | marine metagenome | biome: Marine near barrier island; feature: Surface water influenced by Mississippi River output; material: Seawater | collected 2014-06-21T14:00:00+00 | depth 0 m | reverse complement strand
CGCAACGAGAGTCCAGTAGGAGCCACGCAGGGGGCGAGCGTTCGCTTCCTGCAAGTTGAGGACAGCCTCACGGAGCCCAGCGGAGGTCAGTCCACCGGGATCAGAGACAGTCTCAACGGTGCCCGTGGTGCCATCGTCGTATGTCACCGTGCCAGCCTGCAACGCAGTACCAGCGAGGGTGTCAATGGACGCACCAGCGTTGTACCCGACGCGCTCCGCAACCAGCGGATCAATCGGGATCATGCTCGTTCCACGAAGGAGAGCGGTCGTGGTCACGGCGTTGCCGTACTCCTGCATGGGAACAACAAGACCCTTGGCTTCCATCGAAGCGGAGTCAACGTCAATGTTCTCCAACAGAGGAGTGGTCGCTTCAGCCAGGTCGTCCACGAACGAAAACCGGACAGAAGAGCCACGGTGCGTCAACTTGGTTGCGCGCACGGTAGCAAACTGATCCAGAATCAGTTGGGGACGGAGGCTGGGGTAAGCAACCAGGTTGTATGCCGTGGTCACAAACTGTGAGCCAACCGACAGGTCAATCTGCGGAACCGGAGCGTTAATGCTTGCCGGGCCAGCAGCGGTTACGACCTCGCCGGGCGAGTATGCCGGAGCCGCAAGGGCGCCGTCTTGGTTTGCACCGGGGGTTCCGGTGCCTGCTTCTGCTGCCATGAGAGTATTTCCTTACTCGTCGTTATTTGTTGGAATGCCTATTTCGTTCGCAACAGCAATGAAGGCATCCGTGCCGCCCTGAGTAAGCGCTTCCTGCATCTTCATCAGGATTGCCTGCTGGGTGACATCCTCAAACTCGCCACCACCTGACGCTGCCATAACCCTGTTCTGAGAACCAAAGTCAACCTGAGGCTGCTCCTGCATTGGAGCCTCTTCCTCATCGTCAACAAACTCAATGAAACCCGCTGCCTCAGCAGCGTTCAGAATGGAATCCTCATCCAGTTCACCGTCGTAAGCCGACGCAAAATACTTCATGCGCGGGTCATCCATCGGCAAACCAGAATTAGTGAACGCCATCTGACGCTTCATGTCATTCAGTTCTGCTTCAAGTTTCTTGGCCCTGTTCGCTGCGCGACGGAGGCTCTTGATTGAACCAGGATCCTCGTCACCGTCAAACTCGTCGTCCAGATACTCTTCACTTGCCATTACTTCCCCTTTTCCTATACTCACAGACGCGGGAGTACGCCTGCGGAGGGTCTATTTTTATAAGACAAATCACGGACTGCGCTCCGCGCATCCGGCACATTGTTAGCGAATAGCACGCCTCTTATTCAGAGGGCCAATCAAGCCAACATGATGATTATACACTAGACGACCCCAGGCCCCTAGCGCCCGACTCGCCGCCAACATAACCGCCGCCGCCACGGTTAGTAGCCCTACGGATCCGTGACACCTTAGCCATAGCCTCTTCAGCAGCGGAGTCACCGAACGATCCACGGACAAGTTGCTCAGTGCTAACCGTATTGGCCTTGCCGCTGCTCAAGCCCCGTAACTGGGCAGCCTGACCGTAACCTTGAATCATCTGGTCTTCGTCGCGCACACCACGGTCATATAAGTCCTCAGCCAGTTCCTTAGACACGTTTGGCACTCCCTGGCGTCCCGCTATGGTTCCAGACAAAGAGGCCGCAGATTGCTTCCTGAGGCTGTCTACGGCCCTATCTGGGTCAAGGAAGTAGGCTGCTAGGCCACCCTCGTCAATGCCGTAGTAGTCCCGCATCGTTGTCTTAAAGTCTTCAGGAGCCTGAATAGCGGCAGCGCCAGCCATAGCAGCCCGGTCAGCCAATTCCTCACCATCAACCTCATTGGTTAACAGTTCTGTCACCGAGTTATAAATCATATTGTCTGGTAGGCCGTACTGCTGGTCAAGGTTCCTAGCAAGTTGCTCGTAGTTAATGTAATCCTGCTCAGTAAAACCAGTCATGTTGTCCAAGTGATACTGCATAGCCGGAAAACGCCTCTTGTACTCATCCTGCTTACGAGCGTTAAACTTAATCCACTCTGCCGAGTACCCATCCTTAGCAGACTGCTTAGCCCACGCTGCAATACCGCTAAGGCCAAACTGCTGGAAGTAAGACTCTAGGGTGTCACCCAACTGCCTAGCCTCATACGCTCGCTGCTCAGCCGCGTAATCCCTTTCGGGAGCAGCCGTTCCACCACTATCGCCGCTGCCGCCGCTGCCGCCGCTATTGGCGTTGAGCCTTTGACTCTCCATCACAAGGTTTTGCATGTGCTTGTGGTGAGCGTGCGCTAGTTCGGGATTCCCCTGAGAGAGAGCCTCATTGGCAATTGCCTCTGACTCGGCGTACTGCCGGTCAATCTCTGCTTGAGTCCAAGCCATCAGAATCCAACCCCAAACATCGTCGCTAGATCAGACAACGTGCTATCAATAGTTCTGCGACCGTTAGTTGTCTTCTCCCACTCAGGCTGATTACGCAAGTATTTCTTGTAGTCATACAGCGTCATTGCGCCTGGAGTTCCGTCATCACCCATTGTCCCCTCCATCGCGTAAGCCAAGTGAGGATCAAAAATGTCAGTCGGAGAATACTCAAGAACGTCCTGAATAGCCTGCCGCCACGGGCTAGCGATATCCCACAAATTCTCACCAGACTGCAACTTTTGAGTAAACAGCGGATACCGGGAGGCAGCCTCGTTGCGGAACTCTTCCTCATACATATTCAGGTTTGTGTCACCAAGAGCGATCCGTTGCTCCGCGTTCTGGAACCACGACTCATCGCGCCGCACACCATTAGCCAACGCCGCTGCACGCAACTCATCACCGTAATTGCGCTGCGCTTCAATAACGCCGCCATCACCGTACTTTGTAATAAGAGCCTTATTGAACAGTTCCCGGTTCTCGCCAGCCTGATAGCCGTTCAGGTAATACTCGTCAACCATCCCTGAAACATCAACACCATCAGGATCAATACCTAGGCGTCCCAGTTCAGTACGGATATCTTCTTCAGCACGCTGCTTGTAATACTCAACGTCCTCATCGCTATCACCAGGGCCATACTGGGTCATAAACCAAGCGCGACCATACTTGTTGTACTTCTCGTAAAACTCTTTACCAACGCCGCTCTGAAGTTCTGCTAACGCTTCTTCGTCACTTAACTGCGACAGGTATTGGTCACTGTCGGGGTCAAGGTTAATAATCTTGTTAAACCAAGCCTCAAGCGCTCCCGTGCCGCCATTCTTAACCGAATCAGCCTCAATGAGAGCCTGGACAGACTCCAACTGCTTCTTGTTAAAAGACTCAAGCCTTTTCTCTAAACGCTTAGCCTTCTTCTTATTGCCAGCCTTCTCAGCATCTTGAAGACGGTCAAAAATGTCCTGCGCTTCCTCAATCTCATCCTCGTTGAGGAAAGCCGTCATAAAGGCTTGATCGCCAATGCCATTAATCACTGTACGCTCCCTAGAGCCCTGCCCAGCAGGTTAATCCCACGAGTCACCTTCTGGTAAGCCTCACCATCAGCCGTATCCGCTAGAACGTCCTGAAGGCCCTGAGCAAAGTCATAACCGCCCTTAGTCTTCTGATTGCCAGTCCCATACCCAGTAGTAACTTCAGGGTTCTTACGGGACTCCCTATTCAACCCCTTAACAACCTCATCAGCCTCACCCACGCCCAGCGTGCGCCCCATAGTGTTCAACGCCGTCTGATTGCCACGGCCACGCAACTGCTGACCAGTCAACTCTTCCGTGCGGCTCACGGTAGTGATACGTCCACCGCCGCCGCCGCTCCCCTTGTTCCAGTCAGCCCGAGCCTTAGCAAGTTCATCCGCGCTGCTAGTGATGCCCTTTGAGTCTAAGTAAAGTTTGGCTGCTTCAGGGATAGTGAGCGTACCAACCTTGTCAGGGTTTTCATTAAAGTAACTTTTAGCCAGGTACTCATTTGTGCCAAAAGCCCTAAGAGCAACGTTGTTACTATCCCCATCAACAAAAATACCAGAGTTATAGTTAGCGCTATAACCGTTCTTCCCGTCCTTGTCATACATGAGACGGGCCTCAGTGCCGTTGCCTGTAGCAATAACATAACGCTCGTAATTCTCCAACTGGAGTTGCCGCTCATTCTGACTGTACTGGTTGCCATAAATACTTCTCCTGGCGTTAGCCCACTCTTGAGCGCTAGTGGCCCCAACATCAGTAGGAGTAATCCACTTCTTGCCACCCACGCCATCCTGGTTTGTCTCATAGACAAGAACACCGTTAATGTCAGGGCCGCTGCTCGCAGGCATCCCTGTGTTCACTGAAGCAGGAGATCCCAAGCCTTCGCTTTGACCAAACTGGGCAGCGATGCTAGACGGCTGGCCGCGATAGCCCGGATCGTTGGGGCTAAAGTTAGCCATTTAATGCTCCTTCAGAATAACTGTCATATGATACACCCTCAAAGCGCAAGCCATCCATATCTCCGTACAGGTTGCGCTCCCAGAACGCCGCAAAAACGCGGTTACGCATCTTCAGGTCTTGGATGTAACTTCTCCACTGGGCCATGATCTGCACGTTAACCTCGGCCCCCAGCCCAGACCCGCTCTGACGCTCCATCTCAAGCATCTGATCCCTAGCGGTCAAGTATTCCTGCATACCGTTAACAAGTTCCGCGTTATCAGGATCCATCGCGTACTCAAGAGCGTAAGAGTTATCACCCGTCAACTTACGCATAATCTTCAGAGTCCCCTCTAAACGAGAACTACCGGACTCCAAGTAGGCTTGGTACCAGCCTGCGTACATCGGATCGCTAGCCATCTGAGCGCGCTTTTGCTTCATGTAATACATAAGATCAGGGCTATCTTCGTAAGACTCCAAACCCATCTCATAGGCAGTGGAGTTCAAGCGCTCACGGAACCGCAGATACTCAGTCCACCCAGCACCCGTACTAGACGCTAACAGCGACTCCTGCGGGGTTTGCATATCCCGGTAAGTCCTAGACAGTCCAGGTATTTTCTGGTTCTCCTGCTGCCTAAGAACACTAGCGTTATACACGTACTCAGCGTCAGGGTCAGGGCTGTTCAGAATGATCCCCAACATGCTCGGATTCTTAGCAATATCCTCAGCCAAGTAACTGCTCAAACCGGCATACTTAGCGGCACGCTCAGCAGCCTCAGTCGTGGCATCTACGCCAGCAAGATTGCGTGACCCCTTAGCGCTACCCAAGTAGGCAAGGTTAGGCCCGTAAGTCTCGTTAAACAACTGGTCAGCATCCCGACCGTACTGCTGTTGATAATGACGATACTCATCAACAAGCGGTTCAATCATCGGGTGAAGTTTCGGGCTAGTCGGAGCAAGCGCGTTAAACGCAAGGCGAATCATAAACCAGCCGTTAGTTTGATCCCTAGCCTCATCCCACAAGCCCTGAATCCCATCTTCAGGCATCTCGCGGTCGCCAGCCTGAACCTCGGCAAGAGCAAAACGGATATTGGAGTCCAGTGCGTAAGCGTAAGCCTTAGAGCCTTCTTCGCCCTGAATCAAGTCCATTACCTTAACGACAGAAGCAGGCATAACGGCGCGGATAGCGCTAGGAGCCGGGCCACCAGAATCACCAAACACGTACTTCTGGAACTGCACCCACACTTCTTCACTAACGTCATCACCCAACACGGCCTTCATCGCTCCAGGGGCGTAAGGCTTCAGGATGAATCCGCGCTTCATCATCTCGCTAGCCGGTACCGTCACGACAGGGCCAGGCCGGTGAATCAAGCCATACCCAGTCTCAGGGAACAGCAAGTTAACGCTACCCAAGTCAATACCAACATCGCTCAATCCAGACTTCTTTAACCAGCCGGGAAGCAGCGTCTCAGTCCACGCAAGACTGATCTCGTTGTTCTCATCCACGATATCGCCGCTCGCATACGGGCGCGACCATAAAAAGGCAATCATCGCGGCAGCAGAAGGATCACGGCTAGTCAACCGGCCAACCGCCTGGACAGCGTTCTGCCCTGCGCTAATGAACGGCATGATCTTCTCAAAGTTGTCACCCAGCCAGGTGCGTCGCTCAATCGTGTACAGGTAGCGCTTCGTTTCACGCAAAGCATCTTTATGAGAGCGAGCAACAATGTCGCCAAGTTCACGGCCACTAATCATTTGCCTGCCGTTAGCCTGCGCTGCCTCGGCAGCCAAGCGCACGCGCTCATCAAACACTTCCCTATAGCGGCGACCATAGAAAGGCATACGAACAAAAGCGTCTTCAGGCATTTGCCCAATGACCTTAAAGATGGCTCCGGTGCTTCTGCGAACATAATCGAACACCCGTTCAGGGGTTCCGCTAAGCATCTCCATATCACCGATAACCGGCTGAGCCTTACTAAGATCAGTCTTCTCATTAAAACTACGCACACTGGCAATAAAGTCAGGCTCTTCACTTGGTATCAACTGACCGCTTTTAATGCGCTCCCTCAACTCGCCGCTTGGAGTCAATCTGTGGAACTGCTGAAGCAACTCGTCTAGATACTGGCTTTGGGCGGCAAAATCAGCCTGCTGAGGAGTATCAATGTTGCTCCCCTTAGCATTGCGAACCCTATTTGGGTTCCAGGGAGCATTTGGGTCACCGGACAAGAACTTCCAGGCGCTTCGACCAGGCTCAGTCTGAAAAGACTTCATTATCTCTTCTTTGGCGCGAGCCGTTAAAAATGGAACGTTATCAACTATCTCAATCTCAGCGCGCATGACCTGTTTGCCAAATACGCCGTTGTACAACTGCATAAGTTGACGAGCCTGGCCGTTAAAGTAAGCCTCAGCGTTTCGCGGAGAGTAAGCAATGTCTACAAACTCTTTTGTCTGAGAAGCCCTAAGATTGTTAGCGTTAATTCTGGAGTCTAGCGACAACTGTGCGCGAGTAGTTTGCCCAGCGCTAGCGGCATCAGTAGCCATACTGGCAAACGGGTTACCAGGATCAAACGCCTCACCAGTATTGCTCTTAACAAGCGCGGTGACAATATTGCTTCCTACGTCAGCAGCGATCTCTGACGAGTATTGCATGTTCTTACGGACACGCTGTTGGGCGTACCTACGGATAGCGGTGGGAGTATTCTGGACAGCGACTAGGCGCCCGATCATTTCCTCTTCCATGCGAATAGCCAAGTCAAGGTTTTGCACTGCCTCTCTGTACTGATTCATCGCATATTCGTCAACGTCACCCGACAACGACCTAAGGATTTCTTCAGGCTTGAAACTTTCCGGCCCCCCCGCCCAGGGAATCTCGGGGCGCGCACCGACGTTCCCTACCGACCCACCCTCTTTCTCTATAGCCTTAACTTGCTCATCACTAATATTCTTGCGTCGAACTATTTTTACGGGGAGGGTTTCTACGCCAGCATCTAACGCTGCCGCGACCCGGTGGTTACCTTCCCCTACAAAGATTCTTCCGGTTGACGTATCAAACTCAAGAGTTATGCTTCCCGCTTTTGCTTTATCAAAATTACCTGTAATTCCCCTGGCGGCACCGGGGCTAACAGAATTACCTGGAATGGTAGAAAGCCAGTCAACGCTCACTTCTCCATCTTTTACAATAGATGGGAAACCCTGAGGAGCCGTTCTAGCAATACCTACCTGAGGCAAGTCACGGTCAGGCATGTCGTCAAACCGCTTAACCGCCTCCTGGCCTTTTGTGTTAACGCCACGAGCAAACACTTCCTCGTTATTCGCTCTAATAACTTCCTTCAAGCGACCAGCCGCAGAAGCAGGAGTCCCACCAGTAACGATCTCAATCGGCTCCGTAAACGTCTTGCTACCCGCAGTAAAAGTGATCGTGTTATTGGCCTCGTCAATCTCCTTGATAGTAAACTTCTTGTCAGCAGAAAACTTGTAGCCCTTGCCACCAAGCAGGTTACCCGGTGTCTTCACAACAATAGTTGCCTTCTTCCTGCCAGGGTTTTTGTTTGTCTTCCGCTTGGCAGGGCGCGTAAGAAGAACTTGACCAGTAGGCAAGAAGTCTGCGTACTCAACACCAAAGTCGCTATTGTCACCAAACTTACCCTGAGGAGCGCCTTTATCCCCAGGGCGCTTACGCTCAGTGACCCGCACCGCGTCTTCCAACAGGCTGCTTGGATTAGGAATATTTGCGTCAGCAGCCTCAAGCCCCTGTGAACCCCGAATGCCAGCCATAGTGGGCTCAACATCCTGACGGAGAGTACCAGGAGGAAGCCCCTCTTTAATCTCCTTTAAGACTCGCCTAGCCTCTTTAACAGTATCCCTTGCGCGATCCCTACGTATCTGCGCCTCAGCAATCTCAGCCTTCAGCCACTTCTGAAACTTACGATCCCTAACGGCGCGGATAGCAGCCGGGTCAGTAACCGGCTTACCCGTTTTAGGATCCCTCAACAACTGCTCAACAACCTCGTTCTCGCGCACAGCAGTCTTGCTTTGACGCCCAGCAAGCAAGTTACCCGACCCGTCCCTACCGGCCCTAAACGCATCAAGGATCGGACGGAAACTCATCTCGTACAGGGATGCGCGGATCAAACCCTCGCCAACGTTACGTATTGGGTAGCCAAGTCGGAACAAAACCGCTGGACGCCACAAGTCGTTAAACGCCTGGTAAACAGCGCCAGCGCTGCGCCGCGCAGTAAGGCTCGCGTCAGAACGCACCAGGCTGTCCTCAAACGCACGGAAGTTGTACATGAACACGGAATCGCCAAGTTGCGCATCAGAGATCGGGATCATCTGGATCTCATCGCCGTCCATCCAGTACGCAGTACCCCGCTCAAGTTTCCCCTGCTGGTGCGCCCGGTGCTTATTGGCTTCCTCCAAGCCAGCCTTAATCAGTTGCTCCTCATCCTTAGCCTGCTGACCAAGTTTCGTGGCCTTTAACATTTCAGCCTTCTTAGAGCCACGAGCGCTAACAGTGTTAAACTTCCAAATCTCCGAAGCCACTTGCCTCTCTAAATCAGCAAGCGCCTCCATGCCGCGAGCGCCATCCATCTCCGCTTTATCGTATTTCTTCAACCACGCAGCAAGGATCTGCTCTCCCTTTTCAATGCCGCCCACTGCATCGCCGTTAACCATTTTGGGAGCGCCAGAGAAAGTCCTGGTGGAGAACACCACTGCGCGAACCTCACGTAAGTTGTCAGCGCCTTTCAAGCCACGCAAGTTAATCAACCCTGAAGGACGCTCAACGCCAGGCAAACGCCACAAGCGCAAAGTCATTTTAACGCCATTCCATGTACCAAGGTTATAAGCGTGGCTTAAACCCCCGCGAATGCTTCCACTCAGCGGAACAACTGAAGCAGTCTTCTCAACGTTCTTTAACCGGCGAGCCTGGTTAGCGCGACCAAGAGCCGTCTCACGGCCAACCCTAGTAGCGTTAGTCAAACCTCGGTTGTAGCGAGAAACCTGAGAGATTATTTCCTCAGCAGAATTAGCCATAGAGGTTATCTGCCTAACAGCAGTGTTGTTAAAAGTTTCAACTTCTCCGAAGATTCTTTTAACGGCGCTACCGTCAACCTGATTGACCGCCAAGGACGCGATCTCCGCAATACGCTTCATGGGGTTATCAGAAGACGTAACATCAAAGAACGTGTTGAACTTTTCCTCAAAAAGTTTCTGCGCTTGAACCTTAGCCGGGCTTCCCTCAGGCGCTCGCGCCAGCAAGTCAATAGAGTCGTCAAGTTCCTGGGCAAGAGCGGTCATTGTCTTCTCGTACTTAGTGCGAGCGACACTGCCATCAGGGCCAATATCACGGGCGCGACGAACAGCGTTAGCCTGAATCAACAACTTTGTAATACCCGGCTGGCTATCAACTAGGCTACGCAAAGCAAACTCGTCACCCAAACCCTGCGCCCTAAGAATCAACGTGCCTAACTCAAACTTCTCAGCCTCAGACATTGCTTGTCTAGAAGTAGAGCCGTTCGCAAACGAACTACGAGCCACACCACGGACGCTTGACCAAATATCCTGGTTGCCGAAACGGTTAGTGAACTCTAGAAACTCAGTCTCGCTCGCGTTCTGAACAAACCTGACGTTTTGACCAAGGCCAGACATTTCTTGAACATCCAGGGCAACATCGCCTGTCCTAGCGTTCTTAGCATCATTCGCCAAAGAAGCCGACGCTCGCGTGTAATCATCCGTAGTCTTCAACGCCTCATCAAGGAAACGCAAACGAGCAAACTTTACGGCCTTACCCGCTGGCACAAACAACAAAGGATCAACAACTAGCGCCCAGATGAAGTCATACGTGCCGCTAGTTAACTGAGCCTTACCCTGACCAAAAACTTCTTCTTGACGCTGCTTGTTAAGGAACTCTTCAGGGTTATTCTGGAAGTCATCGGGGAGCATATCCCCGTCTTCACTAAGCGATCCCAAAATGGGAGCAAGGCCAATACCGGCAAGGCTGCTTCCAGTAGCCAGAAGGTTAAGCGCGTTAGCCGGGTCAGTTGGATCCGTTAAAGAAACCTCAGCGTTAAGAGCAGCAACTTGACCAGGGCTGATCGTTCCGGCCTCATCCCAAGAAAGCGCGTCAATGCCGCCAGGGAAAGCAGCGCCCGCGTAAGAGCCCGCCTGGTTAATCCGCTCATACATCTTAAACAGCGGCCACACAACACCCAAGTCCCAGCCAGTCTCAATGACATCCATTGGGTTATTAATCATGTTCTCGTTGTTCTTGACCTTCTCCTCAGTGTCGGAGTAGTCAAAAATAGAGGCCATAACAGAGGCGCCCCACGTTTTAGTTCGCTCAATAAACCCAGGGTCGCCCTCAACCCTGCCCGTAGGATCTTGCTCAGTGAACTGATTGTTAGCAACATTCCTAGCGTTACGCACTTCATTTTCAGACAAGAAATCCATAGGGCCAGCGGCAGGCTGCCCAGGAGCAGTCATGCCAAACTCAGGGTTAATGGGCGTAGGCTGCTGCTTCCAATAAGAGTTCTGGCCGCGCAGGTACTCTAGTTTCTCATCTGCCATTAGACGCGCTGCTCCAAAGCGTTACGACGAGGATCACTCTTAGTCAATGTGCGAATAAAGTCGTCCCGGTCATCATCATCTGCCCATTGCACCCGAGTGCTCAAATGCCAGATAAGGGCAGCGTTCTGCACTCCCATCGCTTCCGTGAAAGCCGCGATGTTTCTAATAGTCATATGGTTGCTGTTCACTGAACTGTCTTAACGAAGTTGACAAAAGCGCGAACGCTATTAGGAACGTCAGGGTCATTAGCCATCGGCTCAAGTAGCGGCAGCCACTTCTTAATCGCTACCGCGTCAGCACGGCGCTGGTCTTTAGGGCCAGCACCAGCACCGCTAGGCAACCCCTGAGATACAGGAATACCTGGCCGCGTAGTAGGGGCTGTCAGGTTAGGAAAGTCATCGGCGTAAATTGGTGGCCTCTGCTGACCCTTAGGAGCCTCAACGCCGCCGCTCGCAGGCGTCGCAGTACCCTCAACCGGAGCGTAGTCTTGCCCCAAGTCAGTCCGATTCGTGTAACCCTTGCCCGGCGTCCCCTGACGCTTACCACCTCTAGGCATTACACCCCTCCGGTAGAAGTTTGCGGCCTACGCATCGTAGACAACATCGACATCATGTTTTGCTGATCCTGGTTAGGGCCACGAGTAGCAGGCATCGCCTCAGGGCCAGCCATCGCTCGCATAGTCGCCGGGGCAGCGGCAGCCTCAGCAGACTGCTCCTCCATAGCCTGCTGCTGAGCGGCCTGCTGCTCCTTCATCGCATCCTCAGTGGCCTTATTGATCGCCTCAGCCAGTTCCATTTTGTCCGATTCGACCAGTTTAATGATCTTAGCGACAGTCATCGGCGGGATCTGGCCGCCAGCGGCCTGCTGCTGCAAGCCAGCCATCAACGCCTGCTCCAAGCCCTCAGCCACAATGCGGTCTTTCTCGTTCTCAGGGCTGTCCACAAACGGGTCAAGGCTAGCGGCAGTCTCTTTAGACATGATCCCAAGGCCGATACGCTGCCCCAGCCCCACGATCAACTGGTTAACGTCAGCGCCAGTAGCCGGGTACGACACAACATGCTGCTCCTCAGGGAACACCGTGTTCGCTTTGTACGTAACGCTCCGCGTCGTGTTACCCGTACCGACGTAAATGGTGCGCTCGTTATTGCCGTCAATAGCCTTAGCCAGTTTGATGCCTGTAACGTCCTCTTCCGTCAGTGAGTACGCGAACGTTTCCTGCGCCTCCGCTACCGGATAGTCAATAACCGCGCTCAATACCGCGTCCCCGCGCCTGCCCGTGCGGATATTCGTGCTGGACTCCCCACCAAACTCCTGCGGGATACCCGCTGAGAGACGCTGAGCGCGCTCCAAACGGTCAATCGTCGGGTTAGTCAAGTACCCAGGTTGGCTCTGAACGTCCTTAATGTCGCCACCAGAGATGATGTTCACCATTCCGGTACGCCCATCGTGAGGCCCGTCAAGGAAGCGACCTACCTCACCCGGTCGTGACACCAAGTACATATCAGGGAAGATGCCCTTCTCAACAGCGATAGTCTCCAACGCCATGAGCCGTGCCTGCTGGTAGTACATGCCGATCATGTTGTCGAACTGGCCCTGCGGCCCATCCAGCGTGATACGCATCGGGATATGCACCAACGGGCAGTCAACCGGGTTCTCAAAGTATTCCAGCGTCACTGCACGCCGCTTACCGTCAATCTGACCAGTAATCGGGTGCGGGTAAGACGGATCGCTGAACGCGGTAAGGATCAGCATCGTGCAATCCTCATCCACGTACTCCAGCAGCAGCATCGGGGTGTCAGGAGTGACGTTGTTCTCCATACCCAGCAGCATTGACAGTTGAGGGCCGTAGCCGTTCATCTTCAACCAGCCAACAGTGCGCCGGTACGCAAAAATGCAGTCACGGGGCTGCGTCTGACCAGGCTGAATATCAACACTGGGGAACGTCTCCAACGGGTGACGCACCTGCCAGGTCGGGATGTTCTTTACTGAATCCCAGCGGATCACCACAGGGCTCATGCCATACGCAATCATGTGACGCGCACGGTTCTTCATCTTCATGCTAAGCCGGTCAGACTGCCAGTACCCGTACATGACGCGGCCAGCAGTGATAGCGCGACGATGATCCCGCCGGTTACTGTTGCTCTTAGGGGTGAAAGTGACGCTAGGGGTGACGCTAGCGATGCGACCAGCCATCTGGTCAATGCCCTGCGCTAGCAAGTTAGGGACGCTAGCGGCCTCGTTACGCTCAACCTCAGGGAGCGGGACACGCGCAGAACCGTTATATATCGCCTGCACCTGGCGCATCTTGGAGTGCAATCCACCGTAATAGTTAACTCGCTGACGGTACAGGTCTAAAATATGGTCAACAGGCTTCATTCTTACACCACACCTTTAGTCAGCCACGACGGACGCCTCATCACATACTGTCCCTGCTTACGGGGCGTATAATGATTCTCTACGCCAAGTTTACCAAACCACACACTCATAATGAGGTCGCTTGTGTCGCTTTCAGGATATCTTACACCCTCATCTATCAAATACTGGCATTGGTTACGCGCCGACAGGCTGGCCCAAGGGATTCTCACCTGTCCCTGACGAAACAAGTCACCAATACTTTCCAACCCCCAGTTAGGGTCACGCTTGTTAACTGAAGTAGTGTGAGGCAAGAACTGAACATCAGTTACCTCCATCCACTTCTGTACGTGAGGCTGGCTGATAAGCCACCTCTGGGCCGCGTTAACCTCCACAATGCAGTGAGTGATAGGCATCCCCAGCAGGACGCTCTCCTTCTGCCACTCATCCATCAACCCGCCGAACTCAAAACTGTTCAAGTCGAAACTGAGGAACTGCTCAGGGTTCAAGCGGGTGCGCTTCAGTTTCACGATCCAGCGTGTCTGGCTCTCAGGGTCATACACCCACCAGATGATCCCCCACCACTCCGTCGGGGACGGGTCAACCGTCATAAACGACCAGCATTCCCGCCCAAACAGGTGCGCCGGGATCTCCCCAAAGCCCCGATCCTTATCCAGGCAGCCCGGTGAAGGGAAACCGTCACCATCCAGGCCGCCCGTGATCCACGCCGGGTCAAGCAAGCCACCCACGATCTCGCCGTCGTTCTGCTGATACATCACCTCAAAGGTGCGCGGGTTATTGTGCTTAATCGTCTCCAGGTCTTTCCACGGCAAACGCCACGGATCCAGCAGGCAGCCCTTCGGCCACGGCTCCATGCTGTCGTGATCTCCACTGCACTGGTCATCGTTATGCGCCCGGTACACGATATGACGGTACTTCTGCGTCTCGTCTAGTTTCTTCTTATCCAGGCAGTAGCGATATAGGTCATCATGCTGAATACGCTGGCCCTGGAGCAGTAATAGTCCACGGGGTTCAAGACGAGTCTCGGCCTCAGCATCCCACCACGCCTGAAGGTTCTCCTTGCTCTCCTGCGTCTTAGTGTTCTTACGGTCAACAAGGTCATCCCAAATCACGAAATCGAAACGTCCACCCAGAAAACCAGAATCCTGGCCCCACGCAGACACCGTAGGTTCCTTATCATCAAGGCTCACGCCATCCAGTTGCCGAACCACCAGCGCCTCACCACGCCACAAGTCCGTCCGACCATCCGGCCTGAAAGCGCCGAAATCATCCTGCATACACGCCTCAGCGTCAAACGCGATACCGCGCTCCAGCGAGTCCGTGTCAGCCCGTAGTGGCGCGTCACGCTCCAGGCTCTTCTTAATACGCCCAACGTACATGCGCGCCTGCCGCTCCGTGCGCGACCCGATCTGGATACGGATACTGCGGTCACGAGCGATCATCCAACACGGGATATCATGCGTGAACAACGTGCTCTTACCGGAGCCAGGAGGCTCATTCATTACGACAAACTCGCGCTCCTCAGTCTCACTGATCCTGAGCAACTCGTAAGCGGCACGCTCCTGCCACGGCGTACTCTTCCTACCGAAATACCGCAGCCGGAAATACGCGAAATCCTCCAAAGCCTTAAGCGCCTCCTCCGCGAGCGGCTGAGACACCACCTGACCAGCGACCACGCTGATACCAAGAACAGCGGCAGCCTCAATCCCCTGAGAAGTCTGCTCCCCCCGCTCAAACCGATAACCAGTAGACGGAGAAAACCTAGCCTTCTTACAAGCAGCCTCAATAGTGAGGCCACTATTACGGGCATCAAAATACTTCTGCCACTTCGCCAAGACAGGCTTCGTCAATTTACGAGCCAAGACGAACCTCAAACTCGTCACTAAGAAGCAACCTACTCAACGCTTCAGCCACAACCAACTCCACCGAAACGTCACGAACAGCAGCCAAACGAGAAACCTCAGCACTGATAGGGCCGTCAACATTCACCATCAAGAGAATCACCTCCCCTACACAGCAATAAAACCATACCACACATAGTCCAAAAGAACTACTGCTACACTTACACAACAACAGCCGGTACTCAGCCAGAAATGAGTACGCCCGACTCGCACTCGGGTCAAACCCCCGTCAGAAGGGGCGTGCAACCCTGTAGACAGCCAGGGACGCGGAGAAGATGCAGCAACAAAACCAAGGACTCAACCGGCGGGATGAGCAAGTTGCCAGGATCCCTGGGAAAACACCAACCAAAACCCGTGAATAAGACAGAAACCACATTAGAGCCTAAGTAGGTATATGGGTGGGGGGTGCCTGGGCAGCACCCCGGTCAGTCGATGCAAGCCCCGGCTTAATGAAAACGATTATCATTACCAGTAAGTGACTACCGGGCCCGGGTTGGTGGTTGTCTGTGTGGCTTGGGCCGGGGGTGCCGGTTCGGGCTCGCGTGGCTCGCGGGTAGGTGGTCGGTCGATGGTGCGCGGCCTGGTTAGGATCCTAATTCTGGTGGCCGGGGTGGCGGGCTTGCGTTAGTTGTATTTGTGGTCCATACTTGACTCATGGCAGGCCACCGGGCTTGCCTCTCACCTAAGGAGAAGAACGACATGAGCAATTCACAACACGAAACAACTATCCGTCTCGCGTTCGTCGCGGATGCGTCGGAATCGTCACCGTCCAAGATTCTGGCGGCCTGCACTGCTGTCGGGCCGGATGTCGTCAAGGCGCAAGCAATCGAGGGGGCCAAGGTCGGGACATCCAAGAAGGTCGATCCGGCCAAGTGGGCTCACCAGATGAGCACCGCTGCTGCCCTTTTCGTCATCGTCTACGACACGGACGGGGACGCGGACGCGGACGCGGTGGCCGCCGACTGCATCACCCGGGCCAAGGCTTCCAGCAAGTCCACCGGGGAATGCAAGGCCAAGGGCACCGGACACAAATTGGTCGGGGCCGTCAAGGCCCTAGCGGATGCCAAGGGCCAGAAGGCCGCGCTAGCCGACGTTCGCAAGGCCAAGGGCCAGGGCCGCCGACGGGGGCCCGGCACCACGACGGGCGAGGCTGCACTGGTGAAAGCCGTCAAGGCCAAGGTGGCAGCCTTTGAGAAGGCGCGGGTGGATAATTCCCGCACCGTGGAAGCCAAGGCACGCGAGATTCTCGACGCGCTAGCCGAATTGCAGAAGGTCGCTCAGAAGGCCGATGAATGCCTCGTGACCATATCGGTCGCAGGTGAAGAGTTAGCCGCTTAGGCTCCGGCTCAGGGCCCCAGGACTACGGTTCTGGGGCCCTTTGTCATGCCCGAGGTTAGGATCCTAACTGCCCACTCGCGGCGGCTCGGCCCTCCTTCGTCGGGCCTCGGCCAAAGGCCAGCCTCCGGCTGCCGCCCTATGCCGCCCAAAGCCCGGCACCCCCGCCACGAACGCGATAATTCGCTACGCTCACTCGCGCCGGTCGTACAGGTGTTCGACTGGGCATCTCCTCATCGAACACTTGTTCGATCAGGGGAGAATTAGGATCCTAACGGCATTTCGGGCAGAATGGACAGAGTGGACTAATCAGGCCACCA
>OCRE01000015.1_pt1 | contig 18339 bp, 23 predicted proteins | sample 1494271 | NCBI WGS metagenome assembly OCRE01 (sample SAMEA3275604, study PRJEB22092) | marine metagenome | biome: Marine near barrier island; feature: Surface water influenced by Mississippi River output; material: Seawater | collected 2014-06-21T14:00:00+00 | depth 0 m | reverse complement strand
TCATGGTTGGTGTCGCCACTCTTGTTTACATGGTTGTCTCGATCATCAAGATTACCAGGGGACTCATCAAATAACATTATGAAAGAAATCATAGCATACCTAGTATCCAACGTGGACAGCATTATTGCTGCCCTTACTGCTGTCGTAACTGCGGCTTCTGCCATTGCAGCCCTTACCCCTACGCCTAAAGATGACGGCCTTGCAGCGAAAGCTTACAAGGTTGTGGACTGGCTGGCTCTTAACATCGGCAAAGCTAAGGACAAGTGATCTCGCTGATTGTTCAGTTACTTATAGCATTCCCAAAGATCGGATCACTATTCCTTAAGATACGAACTGAATATGTTAAAGAACTTTCTACTCGTCGCCACAATCAGCACAGCCAGCTTATTGACGAATGGGTGCGTGACGATAAGGGAGAGCAGGATACCAGAGTTCCTCCAAAAACTGAACAACCACGAGTTTAGCATTGAGCAAAAAGAAACAATAGGAGAAATCCTTCACTACGTAAACGAATTAGAGAATCAATAATCATGTATACAAGAAAACCAGCAAATGCAGGCAAGGGTTCATGCGGAGAGCGTGGAGGTTGTGGCTGCGGTAAGAAGAAATAGTCATGCCCAAGGACGCTTGCTACAAGAAAGTTAAAGCTAGGTATAAGGTGTTTCCCTCAGCTTATGCCTCAGGGGCTATTGCTAAATGCCGAAAGGTTGGGGCAAAGAACTGGGGGACTAAGCGTAAATCAAAATAATGGCAGTTCGTAAAACACAGGAAGGGGCAAACCTTAGACGATGGTTCAAGGAGGAATGGAAGGATGTCCGCTCGGGAAAGCCCTGTGGACGACAAGAGGGAGAAAAGCGAGGAACACCATATTGCAGGCCATCAAAGCGTGTGAGTTCCAGAACTCCTGTAACTGCAAGCGAAATGTCGGAGTCTCAAAAGCGTTCCCGCATATCACAGAAAAAGAAACTGGGACAACCAGCAGGGAAGCCCAGGAGAGTTAAACCACTAAAGCGTAAATAATGCCAGACAAATCCAAGATGAAGTGCAACGTCCCCCGCCGTGAAGTTCAGGGTGGGAAGAAGTTTGTTGTGAAAGCTTGCCAAGGCGGTAAGGAAAAGATCGTCCGTTTCGGTGATGCTAATATGAGCATTAAGAAGGATCAGCCCAGCCGTAAGAAAAGCTATTGCGCACGTAGTTCTGGGATTAAAGGGAAGAATAATAAACTATCTGCTAACTACTGGAGTCGGAGAGCCTGGGACTGCTAATGGCTGTTTATCATAGAACACAACGTCTCCAAATATACGGAGAGAAGCCAGAGGTCACTAAGTTATTTGGTGACCGCTATCGTATGGTTGTGCGCTGTAAAGCAGCACGGGATACGGAGGCTTGGTATAATGCTAACAAGGATCAAATCTTTGCTTCCTTCGGAACCCTGTATAGCGCACAGATGTCGGTTGATGGGATTGACCCACGGGTGGGAGAAGCCTACCCAGACATGTGCTTGGTTAGCAATAGTGCTTCTTATACGCAGACTGGTGAGTATGTTATTACTTTTGTTTATGAGACGCTGACTGCTGTATGGACTAAAGATCAAGAGGATAAAGTTACATCTGTTGCAAATGGTTTACGCGTCATTGATCGCTCTGAGGTTGCAAAGGTTGATGGCTTTCCCATTGTTCAATTAAGCGGCCTAAATTTTAATACCAGCAAGGTTGTTCTTAGTGGTATGGGCAATGCGTCCAACTACTTTGTCCTTCTTGTCAAGGCAGATTCAGCCAACACAATTTATTGGAGGGCTACCAACGAGGCCTCGGCTACACAGACTGGTAGCTTTACAACTGCAAGCACTGACCAGTGGGAATACAAAGTTATTTATACGCCGATCAGTATTGACCAGTTGGAGATTGGTTATGACGGAACAAACTACAGCACCTTTGATTTATCGGAGTTTTATTTAGTCAGTCAGAGTAGTGACTGGCAAAACAATATAGTTGAAAGCTTCATTGAGTTTGAGGTTACTGTAGACAACCCTTCTTCTTTTAATGACACAGTGGTGTTTACTGGTAGCAATGGGAACACAGCTACTGGAACTAATGTTCAAGGTGGAGGCACTGGGAGTGTATCGTCTCCTTATGATGAGGATGATGTTGGTGTAGCTACGATTAACGATGGCGGTAAAACCTTGTATTTAGCTGGATTTAGAGATGAAACAAGCACGAATCCAGATTTTCAAATTGGTCGATTTATTACAACGTGGACTGAAGCAGGCTTAATCAGTGAGTCGAGACGTTCCATTGGTCAGGGTATTTACTCAGTATCTAAAACATTTTTAGCCCAAGAAGGATCAACGACTGGTCCAGTTATTAGCAGGGAAACTAGAGACATAGATGGATTAAAGGTTATATCTGTTACTACATATCAGGATAGTGCTGGAAATTCTATTGCTGCAACTGACGGTTCGGATAACTTAGTCCATAGCTTTGATACAGAAGAAAATTTTACTATACCAGGTGTTGTTCGTATAAGAGAAAGTTCATATAGATCAGGAGATACTAATGTGCCTGGCATTGGACTTGTCCCCCAGAAAACAGCCAATTACGGATTTGATTTAGTTAAACCAGCGGTAACCCTGCAAAGGGTTAGGAATTACATTTTTTATACAACTGACCCATACATATCTGATAGTGATTATCAATACAACCCAGGAGATGGCGCAGCAGTAGGACATTGGAATCCTGTTGATTGGGCGAAAAGCACTATATCTGGAGTTAGTGCAAATGGCAGTCCATTTTATGAATCCAAAGCCTACGGTAATTACAGGGCGGCAAACGCAACCAGAGAATTTACTTCATCTAATAGAAACGCTAGGTATGGGTATATAAATGCACCCTATAGACTAACGCCAACGCTTCTTCGTGATGATGAGGGAAATTACATCCGTTCGATATTTATTAACGGATACAAGGTAGCTCGTGAACCAGCTCCTATGATTTCTGTTGAGGGTGGCCCAGAAAATCCAGTTGGATTAAGGTGGACGCTGAGCGTAGCCGTGGGGAGCACACCAAGCTTTGAAGATTTAAATGGTAATTCTTATTACAAAAAAGTTATTAAGATTTGTGACGTAGATGGAGAAGGCATTGATGAAGAATTGCTTTATGAATCTTCAATAAACAAACTAGGCTCTTATTCATTTACAGATGAAGGCTCTGATTTTTATTCTATTGCATTGCACGAAAGCTACCAAGAGGTGGATGATTTTTATAATGGAAATGAAATACACATTCCATTTAGGAGTCAAACTCTTAGGAATGAGTATATTGGTTTCATTAAATCTATGATTTACGATTATGATTCTAGCACAAATAAAATCTTAATTAAATCATCGACAATATTATATGGTAATTATCCTGGAAAATACACTGGCAATGGTGTGGATGATATTAATAATTTTGATACACCGAGATTCACTATGATTGAACACTCAACTGCAAGTAAGATTGTTAGAATACAAAATCAAGAAAATTTTGGAACTAGTGGAGGATCTGCTACAATAATCTTTGACCCAGCAATATCAACTAGGGGACTAGATCATTATAATATACAATTTACATCGGGTGAATGCAGTGGTTTGACCGCTCCAATACAAAACCATTGGGCTAATGGAACTGGGGGAAATGTTTCTTATTTGTTAAAAATTGATTGCAGTAATGCAGGTTTTAGTGGCCTTTCTTTAGCGATAGATGACACTTTTGTGTTGGTTTCACCTGAATCGTTTACCTAGAATTACGTATGAGTAATGGTGATAGACAACACGGGGATCGGACTCCACACGGGGATCGGACTCCACACGGAGCAACTCCAACACATGGAGATTATGATCCCAGTAGGTTTCAGCCCTCCCCTATGGATGCAGTTAATGAGTCTTCATTAACACGCCAACGTAATACTAGAGATTTCAATGATTATGTAGATAGCTTAAATGATGCTCATAGTAGAGAACTTGAGAATATAGATAAAGCCTTAGGGACAAGTATTTCATCTGCTTTGAACCGCAAGCTACGAAAGCGTAGGGATCAAATAGAAGAGGAAATAGAAAAGAAAACAGAGGATGCTAGGAGAATACTAGAAAAAGAGCAGGAAAAAACTCTTACCGAGGAAGAAAGGCAAGAAAGAGAAAGAAGAGAAGGTAATCAGGGTATTGATAGCACGAACAATGGTGGAGAGGAACAGGACGAGACGGGTGCTAATACGGATACGACAGGGGAAAAAGCTTCTGGCGGCTTACCAGAGGGCTTTGCGGAAGAAACGCTGGATGTCGTAAACAATGACAACACAGCAGGGCAACGGGTATTTTTAACTAAGGCAGTATAATGGCTATTTTAAGAGCAGGCCCTTGGCGATCATTTAATTCTGGACTTAATTCATCTGTAAACACAGATCCAGAAACTGATTTTAGCAGTCAACCAACTTCAGCACCAGTAAATATTGCGTTTAATAATTGGCCAAACCAAGACTGGGGAGCAGTTAAATATATTGATAAATATAATCCAAGCACGGATATCTACACATATATATCTGGCGGTTTGTTTGGTTTGGGAGATTCAATGGCAATGACTGGAACTGGCCTTACTGATACAATGTATATATATTATTTTTGGCAATCAACGGAAGATGTTGATATAGAGGTTGATTGGTCTACCAATGGATCAGATGGATTTGACTGGCAATATAATTACAGCACTATTAATGGTGATTCTGTTCTTGACTATGGATATGCACCAACTGGCACAACGGAAATTTTTCTTTTACCAGCGGCAACGTTGGGAATGATAAGAATTTTAGCAAGTTTATCAGCATCAGCCGACACAGTTACAGTTACAATAAATCAATTTTAACCATACCCCAAAGCCCCATTTTTTAGAATCTTAATTGACAATTTAAACCCTTAACACACGTGATACAATACTAATATGCAAACTACTTGGCAAAACTTTCTCCCACCTGGGCAAAGCCCATCTCCTCAACAGTATAAATCTCAAGGCGGATATAAGAAACAAATGTATCCAGGTGGTATTTCAATTTTAACAAAAGCAAAATCTCCAGATCAAGAGTATCGAGAATCCTTGAATCGTCAGCTTGAACAGGCGGCTCTAAGGCAACAAACAAAAGCTGCGGAGAAACAACTTCGAGAGCAACAAGAAATTACAAGTGGTCGATTTATGCTGGGTGGACAGGCTGTTACCTCTGACCAGATGAGGGAGTATCAGAAGCGCATTCAAGAATCAGTCAAAGATGACCCAATGTATATGGCATACAAGAAACGTTTGGGGGTAGTGCCAGCTAAACAAATTTCCAGCGAACAAGATTATAAAGATTACCTTGAAAACAAAGCAAGTGATCGGGGTTTCCGAGATTACCAAGGAAAAGCCTTGAGGAGTTCTTTGGAACAATTCCAACAAGACCCATTGTCATATTTAGTTGGTGGCGGCCAAGGTGGTTCGACTTACAATCCAAGTGATTTATTAGAGTATTTGGGGCTAGGACAACAGTTATTTAGGGCAACAGGGCAAGAAGGAAACTTTATGGATTTTCTATTAGGTGGTGCGCAACCTAATGCAACCCAACCAAAACCTCGCTCACCCCAGGGTTGGGCTTATCAACAAGGAAGCGGACCAGGACCCTTAGAATCGTATATTTATTAATAGTAAAAACACCTCATCATCAAACTTATTGGATGGGGCTACTCCCAATATTTTTTAACCAACAAAATCTATTATGTCTTTCTTAACTGCACTTGGTGAATATCTATACGGCCAGCCAGCTTTTTCTGAGGAAGAGCTTAACCTTATGCGTCAAGGGTTTTCCAATGCTTTGCTGGGGCAAGTGACGCCAACAATCACGGCACAGGTTCCTGGTATTGAGAATATCACCCTTGGGCAAGCCCCAATCGTGTCCCAGGGGGGGATTCAATATCAACCTTCGTATAATAGACCAATCATGTCCGCAGGAACGGTTGAGCGAAGCGACCTTAATGTTCGCCCCGATGGGACTTACACATTACAGGCAACCCCGTTTCAAGTGCTTGGAGCAGGTTTTGCTGACGCACTTGATGCAATCCAAACTGACAAAATGTCGATTGATGACTATAGGGCTAAACAAGCAGAGGATCAAATACAAACATATGAACAAGCTCAAGGCTTGCCGCTTGTTCAATTAGAAGCATTGGAAAGGCTGTCATCACAACCAGAGGCCACCCTCACCCTTCCATCTGGAGAAATAGGAAGCCCTCAATACAACTTTTACAATCGAATGCAAAGTGGACAACCGCTTTCGCAACAAGAAATTGCGCAGGCTCAAGCGTTTGCACAAACCATGGGAACTACGTTTGACCCAAAAACGGGTTATGCAAAGCCAACACGGGCAGCACTTCAAGATGTGTTAGCACCACGTGGATTAACAACTGTTGGTGGTGCACCACTATCTGAGTTCCTTAGTGGAGCAGCAATGCCTGAGTATGGTTTCACACGTTCCGAACGTCAAATGGCTGGTCGTGGGACAACCCCAACTCAGTCTCAATTTGATAAGTTGAGCGCAGAGCGTGAAGCACGAATGGAGGCAGATATTTTAAATTCTCGCGGAGCCTATGTCCGAGACCCCAACACGGGTAAGAAGGTTGCGGCTGGGTCTAAAGATCACGCAATAATTATTGAGGCAGAGAGAGCCGCAGAAAGAGCAGGTATGACTGGTAGCTCCAAGAAGAATGCGTTCATGGCACTATACAAAGAACAACGTCAAGAAGAAGAAGAGCTTACGAAAGACCTGAATGATTTGAAGCTTCAATACGAAACCTATAGGACTCAAGGTCAAGCCTTGAACATGGAGAGAACTCGCGCACAAATAGAAAAATACCAGAAGTCTGAAGCGGAGAAATACCAAGAAATTTATTCGATTGCCGAGAAACTGTTTAATGATGGTTTGCTTGACGAAGAACAAGCGGTCTTGTTTATTATAGATAGGATGGGTGGCGATATTGATGATATGTATATCGACGCAGAGAGTCTTTCGGTTTTTGGTGGTGGGGCTACACCAAACATACCTCAAGCGGCCATTGATGCTCTTCGCGCCGATCCATCTAGGGCAGATGAGTTCGACGCATACTATGGCGTGGGGTCATCAGCTAAATTGCTAAAATAACTAAATGGGAAACTACTTTGCACAATTCGATACAAAGCCAAGCACTTTAACACCTGAAGAAAGTGATTCATCGAATTACTTTGCTCAGTTTAATTCTCTTAATGAAGAACCAACAAACTACTTTGCAAAGTTTGGTTTAATTGATCAAGATAAAGTAGACGAACCCACAACTAGCAAGATTGTAAAAGGTGTTGGTGCTGAAATGGGGGCTAGTGTCGCTGGCTCTGTTGCTGGTGGTATCATTGGTGGAACATTAGGTTCCGTTGTTCCTTTTTTCGGAACAGCCGTTGGTGCAACCGTTGGAACGGCTATCGGTGGCTTTGCTGGTGGCTTCCTTGGTTCGCTATGGGCGCAGGACATCGAGGGGCAGGAGGATGTTAGTGTTGGACGAGCATTAGGGGCTGGTGTTGTTAGTGCCATCCCTCTCGGTGGGGCTGCCGTAAAGGGGGCTGCTGGTGCTACTAAGATTGGTTTAAGCACGGTTGGACGTGCCGCAAGCCGTGAGGCTGTAAAGGGGGCTGCCCTTGGAACTACTGAGGCTACGATCAGAACAGTTGTTGATGAAGGTCGGATGCCAACCAAAGAGGAGTTAGCTACTTATGCTGGTGCTGGTGCTTTATTTGGTGGTGCGATTGGTGCTGTTACACCTAAGGTTAGCAAAAGTTTAGATAAGTTTCTTGGTAAAAGCTTTCAGCAGATTGATGAGGAAGTTGCTTCTGGCAAGATTGGTCTTGAGGATGTTAAGAATGTATCGGGAGTTGCTGATGCAGATGGTGAGAAAATACTGGCAAGCTCGGTTGATAACATCAAGGGTCGGGTTAAGTCTCAGGTTGCAGTGGAATCAGTCGATGCGTCCACGGAGAACCCATCGAATCTAGTCCGTATGAAGGATAGGTTTCTATCTGTCTTTGCCCCCTCTAAAGTTGTTGGCAAGGAGGCTCGCAATGAAGCATTAAGTTTCCGTAAGCGTATAGCAGCAGCAGAAGAACTTGGTGGCCGTGTGGAGCGTAGGGTTTCGGCGGCAATTAAGAAAGACCCACTAGCTGAGGCTAAGGTAAATGCTTTCCTTCAAGGTAAAGACTTAGACCCAAGCCTTGGTGATCTACGGGATGATCTTGTAGTTTACAGAGATAGGCTTGATGAATTGGAAGGGGAACTAATAAATCAGTTAGAACTTGACCACATGGCAAGCTTGGAGTTTGGGGAGTTACGGAAAGTTACGGACAAAATACTAGACCTAAAGCAAAAGGCTGAGTCCTTGAGTGGAAAAAAATTTAGCAAAGCTCAACAGAAAATTGAAAAACTAGAAAAGAAGTTAGAGGAAACACCAAAGCTAATTGAAAAAATTAAGAAATCTAGGGAGCTAGGTGATTACACGAGGCGTGAGTATAGAATGTTTACTGACAGCAACTTTGTCCCAGACCTTAAGTTAAGGGAAAAAGCTCGTGATGAATTAGTGACCAACATGTTGGCTAAAAACAAAAACATGTCCAAGGAGGTTGCAGAACAAAGAGCCGACGATCACTTAACCAAGTTGGAGGGTAGGTCTGCGCGGACTAAAAAGCTAGATACTGGAAGGGCTGGACGTGCCAAAGATGAAGCTCCCTTGATGAGAAAAAAGAATGTTGGCCCTGCTGAACGTGCGTGGCTTGGTGAAATTACTGAGACTGGTGAGCGTATGCGCGGCACACTTAGTGGTGTTGCTCGTCTGGTTGCTAGGAAACAAACAGACCGAAACGTGGCTAACATATTGGTTAAGAATGGTTTAGCTGTGTCAGCCGAAAAGGAACTTCCTGGTATGGTTCCGCTTAAGCTAAAGGCTGGAGAGACTACAGGTTTATATGTCCCACCAGAAGTGCAGGCTTCGATCAATCGTCTATACTTAGATGGAGCGCAACAGCGTTCAAACAACCCAGTCATTGCTGGCTTACAAGACCTTTACTCCTCTGCAGTTGGTTTGTCTAAGGCAACCAAGGTTCTACTTAACCCTCCGTCCTACGCAGTTCAGGTGTATGGTAATACAATCAATTTGCTAGGCATGGGGATTAACCCATTTGGTGGAGCAAGTAAGGGTATTCGTCTAGCCTTATCCGAGTATGGTGGTCTTGAATACTTGATGAGTAAGGCTGGTAAGACTAAGCGAGAGGAGTTCCTCAAGGAGCTTAATGACATGACCAAGTATGGCATCAAGGGGGAGAACATCATGGCCTCTGATATACGTGATGCGTTTGAGCGTGGCTTGTTCAGTAAGGCAGCCGATAAGCCCATTGGTTTCTTTGGTAAAGCCTACTCAGTTCCCGATACAGTTGGACGCTATGTTGGCTGGAAGGCACAGCAAAAGATGATGAAAAAGGTTTACCCACATCTTGGAGATGAAGAGGTAAAGCGTCTTGCAGCAGAGGTTATCAATGACACATACCAGAACTATGACCGCCTTTCTGGGATTGTTAAGTCTCTGTCACGTTCTGGCATTATGCCACAGTTCGCATCCTTCACGGCTGAGTTTATGCGTAACCAATACAACCAAGGCAAGATTATTAAGCAAATGCTTGCTGGCAACTTTGGTGCAGAGTTGGGCATAGATGTTTCTAAAGCCAACGTAAAGGCTATGCGGATGGAAGGAGCGAAGCGTCTAGCTTCCTTGGCTACAGTATATGGTGCTACTGGTGGAACTATTGCTGCTATCAATCGTGATGGTGGGGTTGAGGAAAAGGATGAGGAACATATCCGTGAACTGCTACCAAGTTGGGATCAAACCAAAAGCTTGGCTATGCGCCTATCCCCAGATGGCAAACAAGTTTCTTACGCTAATGCTTCCTACATTGCCCCACACGCTTTAGGACTAGCTGCATTAGAAGCTGGTATAAGTGGCGAACCGATTGATAGCCTAGCTCGCATTGCTGTTGAAGAGTTTATTGGTGAGGGTTCTTTCGTAAACCGTGCAATGATGGAAGCTATCAACAACCGAAATGCACGTGGTCAGAAGATTAGCTATAGCGAAAAGGACTTTGATAGTGCTAAGGAACGACTTACATATTTCCTCAAGGAAACCTTTAAGCCTGGAGCCATGCGCGAAGTTAAGAAACTCGACGAAGCCATGCGTGGAGTTGGTGATCTTACGACTAAACAGGTTTTGGCTAGACAGATTGGCTACCGCGTAAACACCGTAGACTTTGCGGAGAATGCCAAGTATCTGATGATGGAGCATAAGGATAATGCTGACATGGCGAGGCGTGAGTTTACAAAAGCAAGAGATGAAGCCAAGCTACGCCCAGAAGATTTAGAAGCTCTGTATCAACAGGCCAATGCTGCCCGTAAGGAAAGTATGGCTTTGGTGGCTCGCAGGAATGCTAACTTAATCAATCGTGGTTACACGGAGGAAGAGCGTATCAATGTGATGAAGGAAGCTGGCCTGAGTGGTAAGGACATCTTGGCTACACTGGAGGGTCGATACAATGACATTGACCGTGTGGCAAGGCAGTCCGCCTCTGATAGATATAGTGAGCTTACAGGGGATATGGGGTCTAAGCGTAAGCAGATCATTGACATTATGAAGACAGACCGCCCCCTCGGTAAGCAGTTGATGAGCGCATGGGAGCGTGAGCGTAAGTCTGCTTCTTCTGGCAAAACCTCTAGGGATGATCTGTTGAGAGGGTTTAGCGTAGCGGAAAGGGTTGATTACCTGCGGAACAACCCAGATAGGCTACAGGAATTAAGGCGTAAGGGGATTGCAACCAATGCCGTTCTTGATGCTTACCGCATACTAGAGCGATAATGAGCCGTAAATGCCCCTAGAAGGGCTTACGTTTCCAACCCTACCCTTGGTATTCAGACAAAAAGAAAGCCCCGTATAGAGGCTCTCAGGGCTGTTTATGCGTCCACTGCTGAGGGTTTACAACTATCCTTCATAACCCTAACCCATTCAACTTGCTTTCCTTCGTGGTATCGGTGGTTATGCCTCCTCATTTTCTTCAAGGCTCTTTGATAGGTTTGAGCGTGTCCATAGGTATCCCCAGACTTATTGCCAACTATGGCATATCCAGCGTCACCGTCCGCCTTGGGCAGTAGCGTTACGCCAGCGTCCCTCAGCGTGTTCTTGACGTGGCGTTTTAGGCAGTCCGTCCTACCCCACGGCATGTCCCTCGCTTTGTATTTTGCGTGATATTTTGAATGGCAGTCGCGGCAAAGAACAAACAAGTCTGAGCGTTTTTCTCTGCCGAGCCTATTGTATGTAACATGGTGGCACTGAAGTCTTCGATTAGATCCACATGCCTCACACCTGTAGTGCCTAGATCGCTTAATATCAGAGGACAACTCTTTCCATTCGCTTGAACGTATATACTCAATATATTTCATAATGCCATTTTTCTATGTTCAAGTTTGTATGCAGTTGGTTGAATTGTCGCCGCCTATCCCAGTGTTTATGCGGGTCTTAGTGTCACGTTTCGGGGGTGTAAGGGTCTTGGTATCAAAAGCTTTGGTTTCCTTCCACTTATTGATCAGTTGTTCAGCGTCTTCCATTGTTTTCCGAGTTGTTACTTTGAAACCATTGGCACAGCAATCATATACAGTCTCCATAATTGCTAAAGGCTCCCTAGTTTTAAACAATATGTAACCGCGATCACGCCTTGGCTGTATGGTATATTCCATAGTTCTGGTTGGTTGATAAAGGGAAATGCCGACAGCTTGGTTATCGCTTACAAGAGCTAAGACTGAAGGACTCGCGGAGGGACAGAACTAACCTCCCAGCCCTCTCATTGCCCCTCGGACTTCGGGGATTTTGGTCTACTATGCACCTAGAAATTTAATAAATCATGGTCTATGCAGTCTTCCCAGATCGCATCCAGGAGTTCCTCTGCATCCTTGAACCTGTGTCCATGCTTGCGCCATGTGCGGATCTGCTGGGCTAAGTCCCACAGGTTGGCGTATATATCACTAGCCCTATGGCATAGGTCAAACTCTTGTTGCTCTTCTGGTAGGTCGAATTCAAGTCGTGCTTTCATAATTTTATAGTTCCATCAGCTTATACTTCTGTCCATTCCCAATCTTTACGATACTTAGCGACTACTTCAACTAAATTGTCCCATTCATCCCAATCTAAGCTAAGGACGCGACCATTATTCATTTCATCTTCCCCAACAATTTTGAGATATGATCCTCCAGCTTCATCATCAGGCCCAACTTTAATTGTATTAAAAAGTGGATGCCAATCATTACGATCTGCTTTAATGCTTACTTGTGTTACCACTTCTTTATTCACAGTAGGTTTTACTTGGTTTGTCTTCTTATTCATAATATTAAAAGTGTGAGGGAGCCGACCGAGAGTTCCCAGTCCTTATCCTCATTATCAACCTCCGCCACATAGAGGAATTACAAGCTCAATTTTTTTGTCACAGGTTGTCGTATATATGTTAATTTGTCCGACATGTTATTACCGTCAAGTGATGAAAACAGTATTAAGGGGAAAGGTTATTACTGTTTGAGACAAATCTGTATTAGTATTTGTCCCATAAACATAGTATTCTCATTTGTAGATAACTGATAAGATATTGGGAAAAGATACTCTCATTTGTTAATAACTGATAAGATGTTCTCACTTGTGGACAACTGAGGACAGTTTTACAGGAAGGCTGGTTCAAAGAAGGCGAGCTTGCTGCTATACACAACCCCACAGCCCACGATTGGCTTGGCTGCATAGACACGTCCGTAGTTCATGGCTGGGTGCTTTCTGTCCACACCACAGCCCACCTGTAGGCCGTATACGCAGTCCCCCTTGTTGGCATGGTAGACTATACCAGCCTGTGCATGGAAGTGTCCCTGGACAACTGAGGCAAACTCAGCGATAGCATTCTTGTGTGCTGCCATAGCTCCCCCCTTACCCTTGTCTCCGTGCCTGAAGATTACATCATCAATCACTAGGTCTGAAAAGCGTGGATGAATTGTCCATCCCGTTACGTCCCAGAGCTTTGCGAAATCACAAAGAACTTCTTCTGGTAAACCAATCAACTTAGCCTTACGTTCTGGGAGGGAGCAGTGGTTGCCCATCATGTAGTCCAGCTTGGGAAAGGCTTTGTATATCTGCTGCATCTGCTTCTTGGCTGCAAGGAACTCGTCTGCTGCGCTGGGCATGGACGGATCTTTTTCATGGAAGGAAATACTGTTCCAATCGACTGCATCACCAAGATGGACAACACGTCCGCACCGATGCTTCTTGTATATCTTCTTGAGGAACGGGATGAAGTCATTGTGCATGGCTGGGGCATGCGTGCAGCTAAAGACAAGGATTGGTTTTGTGCTCATAGTTGTTTGGTATTTTGTTAACTCATTGCGCGATACGCATTATGTGAAACTTAAATATCTAATAGTTGTCGTTTAATCATTGTTCTCCGATAGAATCTGGACTACTAGGTTTTCTTTTCTTAGATGCTCTAAAAGCTCTTGAGATTCTTGTTCATCCTCGACTGAGTAGTTGAACTCAATGTTATCGGTCAGGTCGGTTGTGTATGCCCTTACGTTCATGCTTAGGCTATAAGGTTTCTTTTAGTTGCACGGTAAACCATGCGGCGGATGTCGTCCCTGATGGACTCAAGTTCGTAGCGGTCTTCCCTGGAACGGTTGGCAATCTGGTTGTCGACTAGGGCTTGCCCTTCGTCTTCGGTTATTAGGCCGTTGATTACGTCTTCCGTGATCTTAGTTACGGGAGCCATAATCTCACGGTATTGGTCGATGATATCCATTATTTAATTGGTTGAGTGTATGTGCATTTGCCTGTTAAGTATCTTTCGAGGTCGGCCATTGCCCTCCAGGCTTTAGAGGAAAGCTCTAGAACCATCTCGTCGTGTGACTCAGCCTGCATAGCATCAATCATGTGACGCATCTCGCAGTCCTTCTCATCCGTGCTCTTGGCCTGATCCCAATGTAAGGGCTTGTCCTTGTGGTGTTTCTGGTTTCCAAGGTAGGAGAGATGTGCCACCTGAGCCATGGCGTTTGGGAAGTAAGCGACAAACCCAGAGTAAACTGGGAACTCCTTGCGCTTGGCTGAGTCGGTCGGTAGGGCTTTTACTGTCATGTTGAAAGTGTTGGGCGAGGGAGCTATTAGGGGGATATATGCCCCCTCGCCACGTCTTGGGGTTTTCAGTTAGTGCAGAACAACGGTTGGCTAAAACGGGATTTCGTCATCGAAGCTTGGCTCATCCACAACTGGTGGTGTAACAACTTCGTCTTCCGTAGCTGGCTCCTTGGTAGGATTAAGGTAGGAGTCTAAATACTCCTGGAGCATTGCGTCCATGCAGTCGGCTTCAGCGGATGCGTCCGAGGACAGGATTCCAGAGGCAACTCCGAACACTGGTTTGTTGAAGCTTACAGCCCCCTTCTTGTCAGCCACCACATCAACGACGGTAACAACTACATCACCCTCAAGTGTGCTTTGGCCTCCGATGGAGTCTTGGAACTCAATCCATGCTGTGAGCGCACAACCCTTAAGCTGGAAGTTGACTAGCTCGTAGCCCTCTCCAACCTTAGCCATAGCATAGACAGACTTGGTGAACTTAATACCATTGGTCGTCTTAACTTCTGACCATGTGCCTGTAGCAACAACACCATCTTTACTACGGATGGTAAGTTGGTCAGCTACGGAGCGAACCTCATTTGACCAGAGGCCACCCCTGCGATCGTCCCAACCCTTAGCAGTGTTGAGTTGATCCAGGACAATGAAGGCCGTGCTGGACGGGAGGGTGCAGGACTTCTTGTTTTCTTTATCGTAAAACTCCCATGCGGAAGCTTGAGTATCCCAACCGAGATACTTAGTTGCTGGGTTCGATGAACCTTGGCTATTTGATCTTGTTCTTGACATAATTATTGTTGGTTAATTGGTTTGTTTGAGATTAAGCTGTAAAGGTCGAGGAGGGTGTCTACATAAACTGTGCCTGCCACGTCCTTGTATTTATTCTTGTGAGCCTCTTCCATGCACCTCTTGATGAGGGCGATGGCTTCTTGTTTCTTGTCTTCTGTCATAATTTACTGGGGAGAGTTTCAGAAACCTAGTAATAGGTCAAGACTTTTTTTCAGCAAATGTGTGTTTTTTATGGCAGGCTACGCAGAGGATTCTCATGTCTCCGTAGATTAGGTCGTGGTAGTAGTCACCGAGGGTGTCCTTGATGTCTGTCATTGGTGTGATGCCGTGGATGTGGTGAACCTCATAGACACTCTTCTCTCGCTTCTCTAGGGTTCCGTCCCTCTTGATGCGCTTCTCCTTTTCATTAACCCCCATCTCCCTGCCGCAGTCTGCACAGGTTACGACGAACCACCCACGGCCAGTCTTAGGGTTAGTCCCCCTGTGCCTTACGGCTTGGATGAAGCGTTTACGGGAGGAGTTCCTCCAGATTGGGCGTAGGGCAGACTTGAGTAGTGTTCGCATTTTACCTTCGGTTATTCCTGTCACTTGGTTTATTTCTCCACGTTTCATAGTGATTCTATGTATGCCCCCCACTGATGAGCCATTGCGTCGGCAATGCCTTGGTATGTTGTGCTACGGATTTTCCATCTATCCTTGGACGGAGGGAGTTTCCAAATACGCTGCTCCCTTCCATCAACAACATTGGTCGGCTCTAAGGCTGGTAACCCCCTAGTCCATAAGCCAGTTTTCTTGGTTTCTCCGTGGCCAAATTGCCAAGGCTGTATGTATTGTGGCTTAGGCAGTTTGCTGCATAGTCTGTTCAAAACGCCTACGGGATTCTCTATGCAAAGCTTGTCCACTGGCTGATCCCACATACGTTCTACGAATCGTGCTGCATCTTCTCTGGCCTGTGTTCCAGCATAGTGTCTGTTGCCAGATACGCACAACGCTGTGCATGGCGGGTGGGCAATGACTAAATCAAAGTCACCCCAATTTAGGTCGAAGCAATCTCCCTGGTAGTGTTCACCCTTGGAGTCAGTGGGCAAGAGGTCGCAAGACATAGCATCCCACCCGCGTTTATGAAAAGCATCTCGGACAACGCCAGAGTATTCACATGCAACTAATATTCGTTTCTTCATTCTTGTATTTCTTTTACTTCTAAGACTTCTACCACAACCCCAGAGCGAATCAATCTAAATCCCTTCTTTTCTGTCCCCGTGCATAGCAGCTTGAGGGCAGTCTGAGGATCGTGGGCAAACTTCAATGCTGTGCAAGGGTCTGGCATATCTTTTCTAGAATAAATTATTTTATAACAGGGCATATTAGAGGAAGGGTCAGACGTGATTCCATGTTCTACCAGAAACAATGTCTCCGATTGTAGACTGAGAAACGCCATACATCTTTGCTATTTCAAAGTTGCGAGCACCGCACCCGATGGCGTAGCGTATACTATAGACATCTTCCATATCCAGTTTGGACTGAGGGCAATCTTCCCCTCGACGCGGATTAGATCGACCTAGCTTGTGAAGATGCGCAGTGTTTTCCTGGGCTGTAACCCACTCCAAGTTGTCAACGCAGTTATTCATTTTGTTGCAGTCGATGTGGTTTACATATGGCTTATCGTCTGGATTGTCGATGAAGGCTTCAGCGACTAGCCTGTGCGCTCGGTGTGTTGTCTTCTTACCGTTGCCGACTAAGCTAACTTGTCCGTATCCATGTGATGGGTTCTCAACGGTTTTAACAACCTTACCCTTATATTGGCATTTGCCCCATCGTCCACCGACGATTTTTGGCAAACTGCGGAAGCGTCCTAGTGAACTGACTTCGTAGTAATCCTCGTATCCCTTAATTGGTTTCCATGTTTCTTCCATATCAGTATCGTTTCAGGTTATTGCCATAATGTCAAGCGTATTAGTGGAAGCGTCCGATGTGATTCTTGAAGATGAACTTCCCCTTTTGATCCCTTGAACCTTCTCTCTGCTTTGCGATGTTGTATTTAATGGATATGTATGCACCATGCACTGGGTCGTGCCGCTTTGCCGCATCGGTATCAGGGCCATCTGGCCACAATAGCAATATGACATCGGCATCGGCTTCAATATCTCCCGAATCCTTCAGGTCGTAGAGGGTTAACCCACTCTCACGCTTGGCTCCTTCACGATTAACCTGTGCGAGCAGGACAACTGGTAGGTCTAGTTCCATAGCCATGAGCTTAATCTGGTGGGAAACCTCTGCAATGCCATCGTGCTTCTTGAGCTTGGAGTTCCAAGGGACAAGCTGTAGGTAGTCAATGACTATCCACTCAATGCCATACTTACGCTTATACATGCGAGCCTTGGCACGTAGTTCGTCTACGCTACGGACATAATGGTTGGTATAGACTGGGGCTGCCGCCATCCTATCGGTTGCCTCCCAGACGCGCTTCTGATGCTCTGGCTTCATAACGCCGTCACGCATCTGCTTGAGAGGGACGGCTGCACACGTTTGAATCATACGGTTGGCTAGTGACTTGGCCTGCATCTCAAAGGAGAAGTAGAGGCCAGGTATGTTATGTATGACAGCATTCTGTAGCACGATGTTGAGGGCTAGGGCAGTCTTACCACATGAGGTTGGGGCTGCTATCACCATCACCTCACCGTTGGCAATACCACCAGCGGTCAGCTTCTCGTCGATCTGGTCAATCCGTGTAGGAACTGACTTAACTTCGTAAGTGCCATTGATCATAGCCTTGAAGTCTTCCCGTAGTGCCTCGGCTGCTGTCTGGATGTGGCCATCGTCGGTCTGCGATACATCCTGCAAGGACTGAAGGTTAGACTCAAGGGAAGCACTAATCTTGTCAGCATCCTCCTCTTGGCTGTAGGCCTGCTCTGCTGCTAGCTGTGAGTGGCGGATGATCTCCCGTAGCTTGGACTTCTCCTTCACCACCTCGGCATAGTATTTAGCCTGCAATGGTGTGTCTACGGCCTCCTGTATGCTGTATATGGCGGTCAATCCCCCTACGGTATCTTCGTCCCCCTGCTTGCGTAACTGCTCCAGGAGGGCAACCTCGTCCAAGGAAACACCCCTAGAGACTAGGGATGCTATGGTGGCGAAGAGGATTTGATTACGTTGCACATAGAAGTCTGTAGGTGCTACGATCTGGGAAACTTCGTCATAGATAGAGCCATCTTCTTTGAGAAGGCATGAGGCTATGACGGCGGTTTCAGCCTCTGGGCTGTGCGGTTTTGTTTTGTTTATCATGTTTTAGTTTA
>OCRE01000014.1_pt1 | contig 18630 bp, 27 predicted proteins | sample 1494271 | NCBI WGS metagenome assembly OCRE01 (sample SAMEA3275604, study PRJEB22092) | marine metagenome | biome: Marine near barrier island; feature: Surface water influenced by Mississippi River output; material: Seawater | collected 2014-06-21T14:00:00+00 | depth 0 m | reverse complement strand
TGGCGTTCTCGAACTGCATGGTTTTTTCTTCGTGCCAGTAACGAAGAACGTTGGTATAGTTGCCGGGATAAATCTTGGCAACGTGGAGCTGGTTGGAATTAATAGCCATCGTTAGTTACCTCCTCAAGCGTCGAAAGAGTAGGCAACGGTCACGAAATCTGCGTTGAGCAGTTCGAAACCAGCATACAGACTCCAGATCATCATGATGAAGCGGCTGAAGTCGTCGTTGTTGTTGAGAAGCACCTGAGCGTTGTTACCGCCGATGCCCACGCCAACAGACTGAGGACCGAAGAACATACCGATCGCAGCGTTGTAGTCAGCGGTGCTGCTAGCAATATCTGCGCTCTGGGTCTGGGAAGGCATGTTGGTGGATTCGAAGAATCGCACACCCTCAAAGACAAAGCCAGTCGGCATGATCGGCTCGCCAGCCACGAAAGTGGCTTGACCGAAGCCTTGGCCCATGTACAGTGCAGCGTTGGGCTGCATTGCGGACATGAGCGGGTTGATTTGACCGTTACCGGGATAACGGGCCACCTCGCGGAAGTCGCTGTTCTGACGCAGATGCATCAGGAAGGTGGGATCACAAACGCAACGATAGAAACCGTCCTGGTAGGTCGGGGTGTTGCGCTTACGCAGGGACTTGACCACACGCAGGAGGTCGTCCTTGACGTCAAACTTAGCTTGCTCGGCGTTGGTATAGCTCAGAGAACCAACAGACTGATCGCCGGGGAAGTAGTAACCGCCCTGAGAATCAGAAGCTTGGCCCTTAGAAACAGCCTTGAGGAGTTCGTTGATGAACACCCGATCACGCCAGCGACGGTAGTCGTCAAGCAGGGTGAGGCTGCCAATGGATTGGTGGAAGGTGGTGAGGTTACCGGTATCCAGCAACAGACGCTGGGCGGTAATCAGGGTCTCACGCGCAATCTTAAAGGTAGAAGGCTGGGTAGGATCACTAGGATCTGCAGGACCTGTGTACTCCTTAAGAGTCACCAGGACCTTGTCCTTGACAATGTTCCTGCTGTTTGCGGTACCGATGGTTTGTTCAGCGGTACGTTCGCGAGATTCCTTGGAGCCAGGGTTACCGAAGAAACGGTACAAATGTTAACCTAGAGGCTCTTTATCCCCTAGTTCTTACAGTTTGCCATCCTGCAAGGTCAGACTATATCATCAAGGTGCTTACACAGCACACTTGCTCCGCGCTCGTGCCGCCTTATCACCTTCATCCACAAAGGGGATGGTCAGGCTCGTCTCATACTCTCGCTTACTTTTTGTGTTGTAGTGCGAAAAGTAGAGAGTGACTTTTTTTCTCATCGAGGTGTGAACAAACGGACGTATCTTTGCAAGAAACCTAGGCATTAAACTGCGACAGATTCTTACACGATACGAACTGCCATCTCGATAGGGTTTAGCTTCAACGCCGGTTAATTCTTGAATCCAGTCACACACTAAGCGTGCTTCGCCCAGAGGACGATATAGATTCAAGATGCCTTTGTTAACAGCAGATGTAGTTGCGCCCACATTGCCGTCGTCCATCCAAAAGATGGCTAAAGCCTCTAAACCCAAAAGATTCAGCACTCTAGATGTAAATCGTTTCTCTCCATCTAAATAGAAAAGAGAGTAAAGCTCCTTAAGAGCCGGATTTACGACCATAGACTGACACGACATATAGTACTTATTAGTACGAGAGTCGTAGACAGCACGTGGCCTGCTGACAGTTCCTTTGGTTCCCAATTCCTCGTTAATCCGGTTCATCTTGTAAACCAGATACTCTCTTTGATCCGCTGAATGCGTAAAACTGAGATAGACAGAGTTAGGACGCCCAGAGGGGATACCTAAACATCCGTCGCCAGCGACGGCGGCAAGAGTAAAAAGAGGAAGAGAAGTCACAACGGTAGTCGTTGAACCTTCCGATCCTTTCAGATCGGCTTGGCTGCTGATTCCCCATGAGCTTAGCTCAGGGAGGGGTTCCAGCAATTCACGGAGTTTAAAGACCGCTACCTAGTAACTTAACGGTCTAACTGCACAGTCTGCCCTGGTTGCTTGCTGAAGTCATGGACTACGACAGGCTCCGCAGCCATCTCTACGATGTATGCGGGGTGAGGACGGTACAGTTCAGCACCAAGAATCTTCGGAAAATCATTATCGATAAACATCGATAAAAAGTCCGTAGAAACTACTTTGTAATTCTACGCTTACTTAACAACAAAGTAATAGAAAAGTGTTGCACATTTAGCGCTTAACCTAATCGCCGAATCATACCCCTCACCCCCTCACCAAGCACACCGTAGACAGCACCATAGTTAGAAACATACCGCGTGGACCTACCGCGATACATGTTCCGAATAACAGTGCTCATCTGACCAGGAGCGTCAGAACGAACAGCCTCAGAGAACGTTTGACAGTAAACAGGCTGATGGTATTCCCACGCTGCACGAGAGCCCGACGTATCGTTTGTCGGATTAGTTAAAGCAGGGTATCGAGCACGTGCGTATGAGTTAGCACCACCGTAACTTCCCTGTTCAGCTGTGTTATCAGCCGGAGTTTGGAATGGGTCATAAGCCTGGTTGTCTGGTACCGCAGCACCGAACCATGTGTAGGGTCCAATGTCCCTCAAACCAGGCTGAGGTCCGAATGCAGTTTGAACCGTAGAGTTTGCAGTTTTAAGCAAACCCTGGCGACGATAACCATCTCGAATATTTAAAGTTCCTGAAGTATGCGGATAGATATCGTTGTAGTCGTTCCAAAAACCAGAAACAGCTCTGGGAACAGCACGCCACTCGGAAGTTAAATACCCGCTGTAATTAGGAGGTCCTGCAGTGATAATGCCGAAGTCTGCGCCAACATCAGCAACAGTGAAATAAGTTTCTTGATGTCCCCACGGTGTCCGGTAACCGCTAGAAATAAGCTCGTACGTGTCAGTTAAATTTAAGTTGTCCCCTGTGCGCTGAGGACCAGACTGAATATTGTGGTAAAGCTTCTTATCAAATCTCCAGTTAGTTAAAGCTGCATAAGTCATGTTTATACCGCTGATAATTTAATTTTAGAACCTATGTTGAGTAACTTAAAATATTTATAGAAAGGCAAGAGTAATGAACTCACTCGGCTCTAGACTCTTGTCAGTACTAACAGACGATCCGGAGGCAGCTTTGGCGACACTTTCAGGATCGGTTACGGATGCAATCATCCACCCTCAATCGCTAAAAAAACTAATTCCCTACGTACTCAAAGCTTTGATCGTTGGGTTTTTCCTGGCTGAGTTTGTAACTCCAGCAATTTCAGAACGATTGGACTTGAGCCAAAAAGAGTCTTTAGCTCTTTCGTTTATCTGCGGCTATGCAGGAGTACGCTTTCTCCGCATGGGAGAAAACATACTCATGAAAAAGATTGAGAAGAAGTATCAGTTGACCGGAGGTACAGCTGACAAATCCACGCTCTCATCAAAAGACGATGCGGGTTGCTGAAGTTCGATAACTTGCTGTTGCGCAGGTTGCTCTTGCTGCTGAGGAGCAGGAGCTTCTGCTTTTTGCTTGCCCCGTTGAGCAATCCATTCAAGTGAACGCATGATAATCCTGTATTTACAAGAAGTTTAGCAAAAAAAATCCCCCTAAAAAGGGGGACCCTTGGCCTTCGCCTTTATCTTATCAGGCTCCTTCCATAAAGAGGAGCTTAGAACGAAGGGCCTCGGGACCCATGTTCTGCAGATAACGCCAAGCGTTCTCAGGAGCGCGGTTCATCACTTCGCCAAACACTTCCCACTGCTGCTGGGGATTAGCAGAAACTTGCTGACCACCTGCATTGACAGGAGGAGCAGGCATATCGTAGTTCTGCTGGTAGGGCTGAGCAACTTGCTGAGGAGCCGTGGAACCATCGATATCCACGGGGTAAACCTCGGTGAAGAAGCGATCCGTGTAATCAGCCAGATGATCGGGGTTAGTCAGAATGGTCTGCATCGCACCTGCACGTGCGTTCAAATCATCCATGCGCTGAGACTGATCAATCAGCATGTCCTCCAAGGAACAAGCGTATTGATTCAGAATGCCAGGAGCTTCAATACCGAAGTGCCTAACGACCTCTGCGCTTACGTCCGTCAGACCTGCGCTCTGGGCCGTAGAAGCCGGAGAGGAAGTCTGGGTTGGTGAGGCGCTGGTATACGAGGTCGGCGCTGCCTGCTGTGCCTGGTAAGCCCAAGGCTGGACCTGTGAAGGCTGACTGATTGGTTGAGTAACCGGCTGTTGAATTTGGCTCGGATACTGTGGAACCTGGCTGAGGGATTGTTGCGCCGGGATATTCGAGAGGACCCGCTCCAAGGACCCCATCGCTGCTTCCCACGGATTGCTGGGGGAGGACGGAGACGTTGACGGGTTGAACTGGTTGTTGGTAGTAGGGACCGTAGCTGGTGCCACCTGCGACGGCGGTTGGGCTGTAGGTACCGAAGCTACCGCCGGGGTAGCTGTTTGGGCCACCCACTGGGGGTAGGCGGTTGAGCCCTGGTCGCTGGATACCGCCGGGGCTGCCGCCGGGGAGACCGGGCTCGGGGTTGAAGCTTGGATCTGCTGGCTCATAGCTACCCGAGTAAGTTAGTTCTTCCGCAAGGTGATCGAATGTCCTATAAAGGAGCGGAGTGACATTCAGTCTAGGATCAGCCGCTAGTGGTTGATCAGGCGCAAGAGGATGCGGAGACTGCAACATCTGGCTTAATAATACCAGAAATTGTTGCATTGCTGCTTGCGTTTGTTGAACCATTCTGAAGGGAAATCCCTTCAACATTTCGGCTCTTTCTGAATCTGTTTTATCTGGGAATAAGTACTTCAGCGCTTCAATCGAGTCTACACCTAGTTCTTGAAGATTTCGAACAACGATAGATTTTTGGTTTACATCGTATGCAGTATCTTCATAGACGTCGCCTTGGTACCGGTAAGAAACAGTACGGTCGCCATCTTCAGGTATACCCACAACGCCACTTGGGACTTTGTTTTTGGCAAGGGCGTCGCGCATCGCTTCGTCGACTTTTTTATTGAATCGACGCAGAGAATTTTGATATTTTTCAACACTTTCTTCAGTTTGCTCCGTGGGAATTTTGGGCTCATTGAAACCCATGGCCGCGATAAACGACTCACGGAAAATAACCTCCTGGTGATAAATCATCATTTCCAACAAACGGCAAAAACCGTATACCAGGAAACCTTTATTTTTGCGAAGAGCCGTGGCTTGGGCACGACCCATCAAACCCTTGATCTCCGTAGCGGTAGCACCGGCAGAAATAGAGATTTCGTCAACGCCGCCTAGCGCTGTACGAATCTCTTCACGCAACAGAAGTGCGTAACGGTTCATATCCCCACTGACCGGGTCAGGGGTCATGTAGCCCACACGGTCAGAAGGCTCGACGTTCGCGATAATCCGTGGAACACGGAGACCACTGCCCATACCAGCCCCAAAAGGCTCGCTAACCCGCGTCGAAGGCGTGTCAGGACCCGCAAAACCGCTCTGACTACTGATTGTGGGCCTAAATGTGCCTTGTGCGTCGCTGGCCTCTACAAGATCACTACGTGGACGAGAGCTAATTAGCGTCGGATTGCCAAAAAACTCGATATTTTTGGCAACATTGCGAATAATTTGGTCATGGAGCACAATTTGCTCCATAAACGGGTCAAATTCACCTTCTCCCTCAGTTCCACTCGCGTTTGGCTTATTTAAAACCTCTACAGCGGGCACAAAACCGAGTGTATTGGGCCGAGTTTTAGCTGGAGTCAGTACAGAACCCGGCTCAAGCTCAAAACTAAGCTCAGTATCACTCTCAATTTCGTTAATTTCGTCCGCCGTAATGGTCAAACGAACATAACGCTTGTTTTGACCGTAAGAATTAGCCGGAAGACCTAAGTTACGGTTCTTAACTTTGTAGCTGTAGAGAATTACGACCTCTTCTACGTTGCCGTTAAGGTCGTGGTAAACCCGATACTGGTTTTTATTAAAAAAATAGATTTGATATTTGAGTTTTGGGTCAGGCCGGAAGTAAAACAGGCCACACCCGTCGATCAAAAAGTTTCGAATAATCGCTGGAAAGCGAATATCCAGCTTGTTCAACGCAATAACATCTTGTAAAAAAGAAGTTCTGCTGTTGTAAGTATCCTGGTCGCAGTAAAAAGTGAGACCCTTCTTAATCATCAGAAGGGTCATCTGCTGGATGTGGCTCAACACCACCATCGTTGCGGACTGATTAGAACGATCTTGAGTCCGAGAAGCCTCTAAGATCTCCTCAAATCGAGTCCTGGTTTCAGTACTAGAGGCCATTAAGAGTCACTTCAGTCTTTTTTGCGCATTTCCTTAGCTTTACGAGCTTTGTCGCGAGCACTTTTGCGCTTTTCTACTTTGGCTTCGTCGCCGCTGGGAGCCTTGGTCTCTTCTCGTTTTTGCTTGAACTTCTCCAGAAGTTCCGCAGGCATTTTATTAGCCATCGGGTAACAGATACTTTTTGACTCTCTCTATTTTAAGCACTTCTTGAGGCAAATCCTCAATCGGGTACTCGGCGATAATGTGATCTTGACGCCCAAGCATATCGATAGAACCCAGCTTAGGTTCAAAGTTATCACACATTTCGTTCACAGCAGGCGTATCGCATTCAAAATGAGCAAATGACTTCAACTTTGCCTTGCGGCGACCGGCATCGCCCATCCAAGACAAGTGCCAACCAGCGTTCCGATCACCAACATAAAAGTTGTTATCTGACGCACGCAGAGAAGAAAGAGTTCCAAAGCTCTTAAGTTGTCCCACGGTGCAAACTGTGCCGCAACGCCAGTTAAAAAACTCACCATTAGGAGACTGAAGCTGGCGGTCAGCTCGTCCATAGTGCATGGACATACTCAAGCGCACAATCTTTTCTGGATTATCTAGAACTGTTTGCTTGGCTTCTTCGATAATCTCAGGGTTTGTGATTTCGTCACAGTCCGAACAGATAAAAAAGGTATCGTCTGGCATCATGTGAAGGCCAACGCCAAGTGCATCGCGCTGACCTCGCTCCCTAACCCAAGGATCGGCAACTTCTTCAACAGGCGGAAGCTCAACGTGCAGAACTTGAATTTTGTCCTCTGGAAGCCCAAGTTCCCGAATCGTGTCTAAGCAAGTAAAAGGCTTTTCTTCACCACGGTGGGTGCGGTTCGCATCTGCAATCAAAAAACCGTCCACATAATTCTCTAGAGTGCGTACACGCAGCTCAAGAATTTCTTTTTCATTGAAGTATGTAAAAGTGTCAATTAGCACGAGTCAGCAACAAGACTGACAATATACTAACTCAATAGTCGGTTGGAGCAACAGACTGCATGCGAGAACGTGCTTCTTTAAGTAGACCGTTTTTCATCGACTCCACGCGGTCGTCCATCGGCTGGTCAAAACCAGATTCAGAGGACATTTCGCGCACAGCATCGGGAGGCATAGGAGCTCCAGCTTCATACTCCGCTGATTGGCGAACATCATCACCGAACTGAGCTTCTTGCCCTGTGGACTCAGCTCGTTGACGATCGGCGGCCTCTAACTGGTTGCGATAAGCTTTACCGAAAGCTGAGCTAGCGCGTGCGTAAGAATCCATATTAGTAAAGAATAAAAAGTCCAGGCAAGTTGCCGCTGACAACAGCCGTACAAGAAATAGGGAACAACTGGTTACCCGCTAACTCAATGGCAGATGCAACTTGACCAGGAGCATCAGTAAGCTCAACGGCTAAATATCCTTTATTCTGATTGGAGTCAGCCTCAAGAAATATTGCGCGGCACGCAGGAAACCTTACGGTATCCATAGTTCCAGACAAGGAAACTGCAAACCCACTTGCATATGGAAGCTGAGACGTTTGCCCGTAATAAGAACCAAAAGCGCGTACGTCCATAAAGTATGAAATCGATAGTGTAAGTCTACTCTGCTGACACCTGTTTGATGTAGTCCAGGTATACCTCAGCTTTCTCTAAAGAAGTATTTCCTCCTTTATGCCTTTCCCTCCAAATGTATTTAAGGGCATTTCCCTTGCAAAACCCTCGATACTCTTCGGGCGTTAGTGCTGCACGAATAGCATCAATACACTCAATATCACCTTGAGCATAGTGATCAGGATGTTTTACCTGTTCCATAGTCACTCGAACATCGAAAAAGTCGTTATTAACGAGGGATCGCCTGAAAGTTCCTTTGAATACTTTGTATCCATATGCTCAACAAGAGCAAACTCTGGAATTGTTAATCCGTAGTCTGTCCTCGTGAGCGGAACCACACGGCGATGCTCTTGGTGCGGACTAAGCCCTTCAAAAGCTAGACCCATAGAGGACCTATCGGCAATAGGCCAGTTCCTGTGGGCGGTCTTGAGATAGCTGTAGTGCGGATCGCAGCTGTCCGAAACAATATAAGCTTCAGCTTGCTCTTGGTCAAGAATCATTAGTCCCGCATACGGGTTACCAAGAGAAATAAAGCAGAGAACATCTGGATCTTCTAAGTACAGGTACGTTGTTGCTTCGTAAGGACGATCACCCCAAACGTTGTGTGTGAGCCCCGTAACATTCCACTGCTTGTAGTTATCGAAAGGAATTTTGTCAGAGTTTTTGAGTTCATATCGGCAGAATCCAGGCTCTAGATTTAACTGTTTTAACTTGTCTTTGTACTTAAGCCAGTAATTAAAGTTTTCTTCCGTAAAGTGCATATCGTTTTCAGCATAAATATAAAAGTCAAAGCTTTGGCTTGTAACAAAAAACCTTAAATCAGCTTTATGTGCCCACGTAAGCGAATAACCTTCATAAGAAGCGTTAGCAATCTGAACATAAACATCTAAGTCTTCAACATTGGCTTCAATCAGTTCATAAAGCTCAGGAACGTCTTGCTCGTGCGCTTTATCCACATAGATATAGACAGTCTTACTTCCAGGTAGCTTCGAGTAACTCTGCAGAGCACGGAGTAGAGGATCAAACCGCGACAGGGGATCATAAGCAGTCAGAGCAATGAAAAACTTAAACATTTCAGTATTCGATGGAGAAGTTGCCGCGTTTTTGTAAAAACGTCATTAGCCAAGTGTATGCGTCTAGTAAGTCATCATGCGAGGTAGCACCTATGTTAACAAGCTGATCGGTAAGCGCATCAAACTTTCTGTATTTATTAAAAATGACTTTTTTATTTTCCAACAAGCCTAAAGTTCCTCGGAATCGAGCTACCTTGTCTCCTCTAAAACCTTTAACTTCGTGAATATGGAGGTTGCTCAAGCCACGCTCGTTTAGCAGCACACGTCTAAGGTCAGCGGCAAGAGAAGCTTGATACGCAACAGCCTCAACAACAAGCGTCACCGTGGAGTAAGTGGGAAAGTACTGATCATCCTGCAACTGAAGGATACCCCATTCGACAAGCATGTCGCACAACAAGTCAATTTTCTCAAGGTTGCCGATGGAGCGCACCTGATGCGAATCAATAATGTAATACTTATCTTTTAACCTACCTCCCAACACAAATGCTGTGTAGTCAGACGTTTCATTCTTACTTGCCGAAAGGTCAATTCCAACAGCAAGAGAATCAAATTCAGTGACAACCTCACCTTTCACAATCAGATCTGGAGACAGAACCAGATCCGAAGTCATTACAGGCTGTTGCTGGTACTGGTACGCAAACGCTACCGGGTCGAGTTCTTTTTGTTGAAGCAGGTAATCCACGGACCACTGCTCAGGCCAGTAACTAATCGGTTCTCCTGCATCGTTATACGTAATCGCCTCTTGAACCACCTGCTTCCAGCCCTTCTGAGGGATAAACATCGTTTTATGGATGTCCAACGGGTGGAAACGAGTGCCAAGACAAATCGACCGACCGCCCTCAAAAATAATCGGAGCAATAACACTACTCCAGTTAGAGTTCTGCTCTTCGCGAATTGCCGGATTGCGTATATCTGTACTACTCTTAATAGGGTCATCTACTATACACAAATGCGCTCGCTTACTTGTAATACTACCGCGCAAACCTGCAGCACGTAGCGTAAATTCCTCATCACCTACACGAGGTATTCCTGCGTACTCAAAATCAATAGACCAACCTATATCGCTCTGCATACCAGGCTTAAGCCTACAGGTAGGAAAGATTTTTTTAAAAGTTGCACTGTCGACAATCTGTTTAATGATGCGACTTTTTGGTATTGCTGTGGCGACGTTGTACGATACGTAGATTATCTGCAAAGGTCTTTGTGCAGCTGTGTGACGACCAATACACCAAGCAGTAAATAAATTCAAACAAGTTGATTTAGCTGAACCTCGTGGACTCAAAATATCTGTATTAGGGCCAGCAATATCAAGCAAGTACCTGTTACTTTCTCCAGTCACAAGCTCTCTATGCCATTGAAGCATATGCTGTGCTGGAGGTTTATCCATAAGCGTACAAAAAGTCGCAAAATCATTCTGTGCGCGACTAAAAACATTATCTACTGTTGAATCATTGCTTGAGTCTTCCACAGCGCGTTGAGCGCGAAGCTTCAAAGCACGGCGATAAGCAAATGTCTCTCGGCTAGGCATATCCCTAAAACTGTCTGTATACTGTTAGCAAGATTCTACAGCTTTATGGCAAAAATTCTCTGGTACGGGGATATCCTTTCTAACACAGGCTTTGCTCGTGTAACTCATAGTATCTTAGAGCACTTGAGTAAAAATAATGAGGTAGTTGCGTTTGGGATCAACTACATGGGAGATCCTCACGATTTACCTTTTAAGGTTTATCCAGCTACAGCAGCAAACCCCTCTGATCGTTTTGGTATTGGACGACTACCTGACGTCGTAGCAAAGGAGAAGCCTGATGTATTTATCTGCTTAAACGACATCTGGATCGTTAATCAGGTGTGGGAGCGCATACACTTTCTTAAAGATCAAATTAAATTTAAATTTATTCCATACTTCCCTATTGACTCTGAATGGTATACAGCATCTATGATGCGGTTTATCAAAGACTGGGACTTTCCGATCACGTTCACAATCGAACAAGCTCAACGAATCATGGCTCACGGCGTGCAGCCAAAAAGCCTTGCAGTTCTTCCCCATGGAATTGACCCTGCAAAATTTTATGAAATTGACATCGAAGAAGCTCGGAAAGCACTAGGACTTCCTAAAGATAAATTTATAGTTCTTAACGCTAATAGGAATCAACCACGCAAACGGATTGACTTAACGATCAAGACCTTTGCAAAGTTCGCTGTGGATAAGCCTGATACTATGCTTTATCTGCATATGAGCGAGAAAGACCTCGGATGGAGCGTACGGGAGCTGTTTGAATCTGAGATGAATCGTTTAAATATCGCTCCAGATAACCGACTGATTATGACTTCAAACAATATAAATTACACAAATGCCCCGCCGGATGAACTTCTAAATAAAATCTATAGCGCATGCAACGTGGGAATTAATACAGCTGACGGGGAAGGTTGGGGTCTTGTTCCTTTTGAACATGCTTCTTGCAAACGAGCCCAGGTTGTACCAAATCACACGTCGTGCAAAGACATTTGGAAAAACAGCGCATGTTTAATCGATGTCGCAGCATGGGTACGTGACAAAGATCTGGGAGTCGAAAGAGGACTAATCGATGTCAACCACGCTGCCGATCTTCTTTCTTGTCTGTACGAAGACAAAGAGTATCTAGATCACACAGCACAAGAATGTTATAAAGTTACTCAAAACCCAGCTTTCCGTTGGGACAAGATTGCCGAAGGATTTGAAAAAGCTATCGAGGAGGTGTGCAAGTGAGTACTCAGCACCATCGTTATCACACAGCTTACTCTTACGTAACTCATCCTCTCAAAATAACTCCTGAAAAAGGAGTTCCTAATATTTACAAGCAAGCAGATGATCTTGGAGGTTCTTTTGTACGAATTAATCGAGGTCTAGATAAAAACCATGTAGCTAACTTTAGTCCGTCAATTATTAAACACAAAGGACACACAGTTATTGCATGGAGGGCTCAACCAGAGCCTTTTTGTTTCCGGCACGATATGAAATATTTCTATTACAACAACACGCCTACAGAAATTTATATCGGACAGCTACATAATGACGACACAATTCTGGCAGCCAGAAAATTACGCAGCAAGCCTCATCGACTCAGTTACGAAGACCCACGCTTGTTTTTAACTCCAGACGATGAGCTTTACGGACAATTTGTTACAAGTTCGTACGCATCGAAGTGGGATACGAACAAGTCCGTAATGGTTAAGTCTCCGAAAGTATGTGTAGGAAAAATTAATGAGTTTGGAGAACTCGTCGACGCTCTGTACCCTCCCGTTGGTCAGAACCACGTGGACGGAAAAGCAGAAAAAAACTGGTGTTTCTTTAGCGACAAAGACAAGTTACGTTTGCTGTATGCAACTGTTCCAGTAACGATCAAAACCCCAGGCGAAAAAGATATTCGCATCAATAGTGATTGCCTTAAAACAGTAACTGGCGGTTGCCCTACGTTTAATTCCACAGCTCCGATCGATATTGGAGATGAGTGGCTTGTGTTCTTCCACTGGAAGCACATGGCAATGGAAGATTTTAATGAGCGCCCGTATCTGATGTATCACCTTGGAGCTTACTGTTTAGATAAAAATCTGACTCGGATTACTCGGATGATGAAAGAACCAATGTTTTCTGGTTCTACAAACGATGAGCTAATCACTTGGACAGATGCCGTCGGAAACCCTGTCTCCAAACAACCCGCATGCATCTTGCCGTTTGGTTGTTTTGAGGAAGATTATGAGCTTGTAATGTCGCTAGGTGTAAACGATTCCTTTATGGGGATCTTTCGATGCGATATGGCCAATATTCTGTCGCTTATGGACGCTGTCTAGTTCTTTTCTTCGCGTTCAATAGTACCCCAGACAACCAGCGATGCTTCTTCTAACAAGGAGAGCATCGTCGGTGTGTCTTCAAAGCTGTTGATCAGCTCGCGCAAGCAGCGGTCAGCACCAGCTAGAAGCAGACCACGGCGATCAACGCCATCAGTAAGCTGACGTACAGCTTGTATATGGGAGCGGAGTTCCTTCTGAAGAACGGAGATCTTCGTAGCTGCCGTAGCATGGTCGAGCATCCCCTGTACAGTCATCTGCCGTACATTATCAATATCAATCTTGAGTGAGTCAATCTCGATCAACAAAACTTTACGAAGATCTTCTTTAGGGAACTTTTCCTGAACGTACGCAGTCAGATCAGAGATAGATCCCTCGTAGCCAGGTTTTAAGAACCTGGCGTACAGATAAGCTTCAATATCACTGACGCTGTTTTTGCAGTAGTGAATAAAAGCGTCTTTTTGCGTTTTATTGAGCGAGTCGAGCCACGCTGCGACTGTGGTTGAGTCACCAATTTTTGATTGAATCATGCGAATGCACGGGTACCAGCAAGGGCTTGACCAGCACCGTATCGTTTAAGCGCTAGCTCAGCTTTTGTTTGACCTTTTATTGTCGCTAAATTACTCAAAGTTTTAGCTTGCTGCAGTTTTAATCCACTTTCTAAGCTTTGAGCACCTAACGCTAGGTTACCTTGAGTCTGAGCGCGTGTTTTAAACACGTCACCCATAGTCTGAGCTTGTTGAAGAGCGACACCAGCTTTTGACTGCTCTTGCAGAGCTTTAAGGCCCAGGTTTGTATTTCCTAAATTTTGAGCAAGTTGATTTTGTCCAGCCAGTGCAGCAGAACCAGCTTGTTGAGTGAACTGAGGTCCAAGAAGTTCAACACCAATTTTTGACTGACCTAAGAGTTTTTGAAGATCTGTAGCTGCTGCGATTAAGTTGCCAACTTCAGATGCTTGAAGATTAGTAGCTGTTTTAGAGCGATTACCTGCTTCAGACAGCACGCTCAAAGAACCACTTGAGTAGAGCTGACCTAATTGGCCTAGAGATCCACCATAAGCACCCTGCAGGACAGAAAGCCCCTGCATAGCTGCTGTTAAAGGATTGTTTTCAGCAGCAAGTTTACTAGCGTAAGCGGTATAAAAATCTATATTAGAACTGCCTCCGGAACTGGAGCTGCTTCCGCCGCCTCCGAAGAGACTATTAATTAAACCGCCACCAACACCAGTAGCGAATCCACCAACAAGAGCCGGAAGTACCATAATTAAATCACCGCTGTACCAGGCAAGAACTGTTTAGCCGCAGCTGCAACGTTAGAGTTCATTGCTTGAAGGACACTAGCGTTAGGCGTACTGGCTGCATAAGCAATATTAGCTAAGGAGGAGCTTACAAGAGCATCACGCTGCATTGCGGCAACATCCCTCGCTTTCCACGCATTTATATTTGCAATTTCTCGTTCACGTCTAGTGCGTTCTTCTGACTTAGCAAGTGCTTGCTGTGCAGCAGCTTCTTGAAGTTGCAGTTGAGCAGCTAAATCTTGCTGGATTATTCGAGCCCTAGCTTCAGGACTTAATTGTGTCTTAAGATATTCAAATTGTTCTCGTTGGAACTCATCTTGACTTCTTCCTCTCTCTTGTAAATACGGAATAAGATCACTAATAAAAGTTCTAGGTACAGCAGTGTCTTGGCCAGTGCCACCGCTTTGACCCGCTCCTCCACCTTGCCCTCCACCTGTTTGAGTAGGAGGTTGCTGCCCACCGGTAGATGCTGGATCTGCAGCAGCATTCCGACTAGCAGCATTTAAAGCTACTTGCTCAGGACTCACACCAAAAGGTGCAGCGCCTCCAAGCATATACTCATCAACCCAGTTGTAAGCATTTCCTAAAGCAGGAATACCCAATCCTAAACCTGTAACACCTAGGGCAGTCCCACCTATATATTTAGCAGCACTGGTAGGGTCCTTAACAGCGCCTTTTAAAATAGGTACGCCACGTTGGGCAAGTTTTCCAAGAATATTACCAGCTAAATCAAAACCTGCCTGACCTACTGATCTAGTCATTAAACTGCCCTCCCTGCTTCAACAATAGCGGAACTACCAGCAAGATCAGGACGCGAAAGCACTCTGTTCACAGCTTCACCAAGCAAGTCATAAGCAGCTTTGGAGCTAACTCCCATAGCTTTTGCAATTTCAGGATTCGTAGCTTGCTCCACACCGAGCTGGGCTTTGGCAATTTCGCCAGCTCGGGCATCGCGCATAAGTTCACGATTAATATCTGCCGTACTTTGAATAATAGCCTGAGGGTTGTACTCAGGAGTTTCAACACCAAAAACTTTATTCAAAAGAGCTGATTGAGCAGCCATGGCTGGAGCAGCCCTATAAGCCGAAATAACATCCCCGGGAGGAACTAAATACTTACTTGAAGATGTAGGCAAAGCCGTGGGATTTGCAGGGGAAAGCGTCCCAGTGGCCCCTTGGATAACAGAACCCGCACCAGATTTAGCGATGTCAAACAAAAAATCCAGAAAGAAAGCCTTAATAAGCGGATTCATTAAAAACCTCCTGGATTATCGTAAGTTGTGCCTTGACGAGGCTTCTTCATTAATTTTAAACTATCTTCCCTATTTTGCTGAAGAACTAAACCTTCTTTTTGCTCCCGCGAAGGAAGTGAAGCAGTTTCGGGAAAGTTAGAAAAAATGTACCGGCGCATAAATTCTACCGGATTATTATCCGGGGCTAATCGCCGAACATCTCGTTCTTGAAGTTGTTGTGATCTGTCCATATCAACTAAGTTGTTGGAAAGCCACGGAGGGAGGAATCGAGTTACTCGAAGGAGCGTTCAGCATCGAGTAATTCGAACCCATGTTCGGTGTGTCGAACTCGGCAGGTCGCTGGGAGGACAAAACATCCATGTGCTGATCTTGCTGACTTTCTAAATATTGCAGAATCATCATGAAAGCTTGCAGAGCCTCAGGGTTATCCTGAACAGCTGTAAGAAGCTGCATCAAAAACTCATCGTCAGTAGGCTCGGCATCGACGCGAAGTCGAGAGGCTAGCTGAGCCTTCTCCATCGGCTGCGTGTTATCGGGATAACCGTTAAGGGACCGCGTGGCTCCCGTGTACATACCGTCAGCATCGTGACCCGGCATCGGAGGCGCCATACGCCCAAAATCCCGAAGCACACGAGCAACAATAGGAGTTGCTGCAGCCCGCTCTGCGTCAGTTTCTGGAACAGGCAAACCCAGAACCCGCGCAGCTAGCTCATAATCAGAAGGAGAAAACACCAGAACCTACAGCAACCGATGATTCCATTGTACTCTGAATATCTAAGACGTCGCCAGGCTTACAACTTAGCGACAAACAAATCTTTTCTAAAACGTCAGGAGACGGAATATAACCAGGATCAGAATAAATTTTTCGGGTCGTAGTGGGAGAAAGATCCGCAATTTTGCTGAGACCAAAAGAAGATAGCTTTTTACTCTCCAGCAAATTTTTTAAATTGTTGAAAAGCTTACCGCTTTTAGTGTGCGACGAGTAAAAAGGCATTTTCCTCAATAATCGAACTCAAACCCTTCTGAAATATTGACTAAACCTGATCCACTGTAGTGACCAAACGAGGTCAGATCAATTTTAGGGTTTTTTACAGCTCTCCAATTAGCAATCTCCGTCATAAAACGAATATCGTCTAAGAAAAGCCAACGAGGTTTTTCAGAAAAGTTAAGAGTAGATAATAAAGTATAAAACTTATTTTCAAATCTGCCATCTTTAGGACCATCACACATTATGAAATCAGCGCTATTTAAAATTTCTATAAAAGACTCAAAAACATTCGGATCGCTTAAATCAGCAATATACTGCGTCAGACACCCTCCATGCTCTACAAAATCTTTATGAGTAAGGTATGTCGCATCGAGTTTATCCCACGGTGTGACGTCAAAAGTGTGTACTTGTGCACCAGGCGCATAATCTAGAAACACACGAGTTCCAGTGCCAAAGTGAGTGCCAATATCAACAATGACCTGAGGCTTAAGCTCTAGCATCAAACCAGAAAGAAGTCGGTAGTGATCGCCAGGAAAACAATCAGCATACGGGTTTGGACTTTTTATGGTCTGGCGTGAAGCCAAAGAAAGTGCTCGAAACAACATATCCCAGTCTGAAAAAGACTGAGTAGCAGCATCATCATCGATAGAAAGACAAACGCTCTCGATAGCGTGGCGAACTTTAGTCATCTTCAAAACCCTAAATTTTTGCGACGGACAAAGCCTAAGTCATAAGTAGTGAAATCAACAGGCAGTTCGCTGACATTAAAAGGAGTCTTATAAGTCTCGCCTTCAACATGTGCTTGCCAAGCTTCGCCCCACTTCATATGTAGGTACCTTTTATTCAGTTCATGAGCTAAGTGAATACCGTTAGCTATAGAAGGCTCGGAACGCCAAGTTTGGCTACCATCAGAATAATCATTTTTGTTAGCTCCATGGTAATAACCATGCTCCATACTTAAAATACGCTTTATGTCTTTATCGTGAATAAAACGCATTCCGTAGTCTAAATCCTCACAATAACCAGGGTATAAGTTCTCATCAAATAAACCATATTTTTGAACCATCCAATCTTTTAAAGCAAAAACATCCCAACCGCCACCTGAACCGTGGGCTGTACCCACTTCTTCATCCTGCATAGCATCGCACATTTCTTTTAAAAAACCAGGCTCATACATAACATCGTGATTAGAGATAAGCCACCACGGTGACTTCATGAAGCATTTGATAATAAGATTCCATGCTCCAGAGCACCCAACGTTTGCAGGCAAGTGACAAACATGTACTTTTTTAACAAAACTATTCGGTATCTCTTTAACCAGATTTACTTCATGTGTAATTTGACCTCTTCCATTATTGTTAAATACAACAAAATTATCTACAGGATAGTCAATACTCATAAATAAGCGATGTAGCCAGTAAGGAGTATTTACAATCGCAGTACCGAGAACTGGGATCGAGCTCATGTGATAAAAGTAGATGCCACTATGCTAACACTGCTTCTTTGAAATTGTTACAGCCAAAAGCATCAGGGGTATTTGCTTCTGGAATATCAAAAGAGCAACCTGACGAATCAAAGAAAAAACACTCTAAACATGGAATACTCTTAGTCTTTTCCTCTACATCCTCTACCACAGAGGAATTTATGACTTTTTCAAAAGCCTTAAAAGCTCTTTCTAGTTCTAAAAACCTTTCGTAATCCTCTCCGCTGATCTCGTACCGAGTTTCTCTGAAACCGCAAACATCACAAGAAAAACGACGCCTACGTCCCTTCGAAACTTTGCGTGACTCAAGAACAGAAAATGAATTGTGTTTGCACTCAGGACACTCAGACTTATTTGCAAAAGGCTTGAGTCCGCGAATCTGTTCAGGTGTGTGTGGTTTTATTTGAGCTGCCATGAGCAAAGAAAAAATGGGAGCAGCGAGGGTCGAACTCGCACGACTCTTACGAGTCAACGGATTTTAAGTCCGGTCTGTCTACCGATTCCAGCATGCTCCCTTGAGGTGCCAGCATACTACCCTTTCGAGCTCCTGGCGAGCTTCCGAGCTTTGCTTGCGTTTTTGGCGTTCCACTTGCCAGAGCACTTGTAATCACAGAACGGTCCCACAACGGACTTTTTCTTTTTCTTGCGCTTGACCCAGTCCTTGAGCTTGGGTCCCTTGAGACTAAAGGCTGCGTGACATTGGGGGCAAGTGAAGAAAACCTCTTGGCGATACATGCAAGGTCATGGCGACCTACGCATTATGCACGCGCCAAGAGGGCTACGCAACTCCTAATTTGGTTAAAA
>OCRE01000013.1_pt1 | contig 18862 bp, 25 predicted proteins | sample 1494271 | NCBI WGS metagenome assembly OCRE01 (sample SAMEA3275604, study PRJEB22092) | marine metagenome | biome: Marine near barrier island; feature: Surface water influenced by Mississippi River output; material: Seawater | collected 2014-06-21T14:00:00+00 | depth 0 m | reverse complement strand
CAAGCAATTGAAAGAATGCTTCAATTACAATACTCCGGTACTAATAATGCTGGTAATTTAATGTATATAGACGTTGATTCTCCAGAAAATGCCCCTAAGGTAGAACCGATACCACAAAACGGAGCAGATGGTTACTATACAACTATAAACGATATGGTAACACAAAAGATTCTAACTGCTCACCGTATTACCTCTCCTATGATTTTAGGAATTAAAACAGCAGGACAATTAGGTGGTAGAGATGAAACAATTGATGCTTACTTACTTTTAGTAAACACTGTAATTAGACCTTACCAACAAGCTATTCTACAAGTAATTGAAGATTTACTTGAGCAAATGTATCCAGAACAAGATATTACTGTTGGTGTTCAACAACTTAAATTATACGATACAGGTGAAGAAGAAGTAGATGTAGTAACTTCTATTGACGCTGAAGTAGGTGATGATAGTGAATTAGAAGCTGATATTGAAAAAGCTGATGATGAAGCAAATGTGGATGTAAATGAACCAGTAACAGAATTACCTTTAGTATGACAAATACACTAATAATCTCAGAAGCAAAATTACGTCAATTCACAGATCTAAATGATTCTGTGGATACGGAATTACTAAAAAACGCAGTAAGAGTTGGGCAAGATGTAAACGTGCAGCGCATACTTGGAACTAAATTATACCAAAAAATCTTAAGTGATATTGATGCAAGTACTTTAACAGGTAACTATAAAACATTAGTAGACGATTACGTGCAGGACTTCCTTTTATATGCGGCCTACTATGAAGCTCTTGAAGCTATATACATCAGACCTCGTAACAATGGGCTTTTAACCCCTACAGGAGGAGAAAATAGTATCGAAGTAGACAGATCATTATTTAATGTAAAAAGACAAAATACAGAAAATAAAATGATGTTCTATGCTGATAGATTATCAGCGTACTTAGCTGAAGAACAAGCATTATTTCCTGAACTAAACACAAATAATAAATTATACGAGATGTGGCCTGATTATGCCTCTCAATATCGTTCACCTATCGTATTTGGTAGAAATGCTCGTGTTGGAGCTCACTACGAACAAGCTAAAGAGGCAGGACTTAGAATTACAGACTCGAAATACAAACAATACCCTTGGGGTTCAAATATAGAATAATATGGGAAGGAATTTAACCAGTTTACCAATATCGGCTTCCTTTCAGTACCTATTACAAAAATCAGGTAGTGAAGTAAATGATGGTTTAGGTGCAGATGTTGACTTTTTAAATATTTCAGCAAGCTATGCTTATACAGCATCAGTAGCAGATACAGCAACAAGTGCTTCACATGCTGTAAATAGTGATACATCTATTAGTGCTTCATTTGCTACAACTGCCTCATATGCAGAGAATGCTGGTGCTTCTACTTTACAAGAAGTATTAGATAATAGTAATGTAGCAACAGGTGTAGATATTATTTTAACAGGTTCATACCAGAGAGCAAGTGGTTCTTTTAGTGGTACTGTTATTGATAATATTACTGACACATATACAGGTACAGAAAAAATACAGCACGTAATCACTTTAACACAAGCAGAATACAATGCTTTAACTCCAGCAGCTGATACATTCTATGTTATTACGGATGCTGCGGCAACGTTAACTACCGCGTCTGTAAGCGATGCTACTATTACGTTCACCAAAGACGATGCTACAACATTTCCTATTGAAATAAACAACGTATCTTCAAGTATTTCCGCATCACACGCATTACAAGCAGATAATGCTACAACAGCAGGAAGTGCTACTACAGCAACAAGTGCTTCACACGCTGTAAATGCTGATTCAGCTATTTCAGCATCATATGCTTTAACAGCTTCATTCTTAGAAGGAGGAGTAGACCCATTCCCATACACAGGTTCAGCCGAGATTACAGGTAGCTTAGGTGTTACAGGTAGTATTAATGTAGTTGGAAGTTTAACTTCAGGTCTTGGAAATAATACAGCTACACCAGGTAACACAGCTGTTGCCATAGGTGGTAATAATAATGCTGCTGGTGCTTTAAGAAGTGTTGTTGTTGGTGGTGAAAATAATAATGTTACAGCTGGTTTATCAAATGGTATTTTTGGAGGAACAGGTAATACTGTAAGTAATAGAAAAAGTGTTGTTGTTGGTGGACAAAATCATACAATCTCACACGAAAGAAGTGTTATTTTAGGAGGTTCAGGTTTATCATCAACTAAAAATGATGAAGTAGTAGTTCCATCATTAGTAGCAACAGCTTTAACAGCATCAGGACTTATTTACCCATCATCAGATGGTTCAAATGGAGATGTTTTAACAACTGATGGTGCCGGAAACTTAACATTACAACCAGCAGCAGGTGGTGCTGCTTTTCCATATACAGGTTCAGCACAAATTACAGGTAGTTTAGCAGTAACAGGTTCTGTAACAGGAATAGGAAATGCTGTATTTGGTGTTTCTACTAACTCTACAACAATCAATCCAGGTAATGGTGTATTTGGAGGTAGTAATAACCAGATTACTTCAACAGACCCAGCAGGTGTAAATGTTATTGTAGGTGGTATTAATAATACCTTAGGAGGTAACCAACAAAATATTATTGTAGGTGGTACAGGAAATACTACAGCTAATATTAGAAACTTTATATTTGGAGGTTCTAGTAATACAACAAGTGTTGGTAATAGTACAATAGTAGGTGCTTGGAGTAGTAATACTACAGGTGGTTCTATTACAACTATTGTAGGTGGACATTCTCATACTATTAATGGAGGAAATAGAAATGGTATTTTTGCTGGAACATCGAACACAGCTTCACATGATTATAGTGTTGTTATTGGTGGTCAAAACTTATCTACAACTAAAGCAGATGAAGTAGTAGTTCCAAACCTAAGAGCTTCAGGTAGTGTAGAGATCTCAGGTTCAACAGATATTTTAGGTACTTTATCATTACCAGGTATAGCAGATGTTTCAGCCTCTATTGCTGGTGCTGGTGGTGCTGCTTTCCCATACACAGGTTCAGCCGAGATTACAGGTTCTATTGAACTCACAGGTGGGCCTCTCCTATATAATACAACAGGTGGAACATTAAATGCTATTACAGATACTACAGAAGGACACTTTATATTAGGTGGTTACTTAAATACTATTAGTAATGGTAGTGCTGATATTGGACACGGTATTTTATCTTCATATAACTCTACCATTTCAAGTGGGGCTTATAACTGTCTTATTATAGGTGGTAATACTTCTACTATTTCAGGAGGTTCAAGTAATGGTATATTTGCTGCCTCAAGTGCTACTATTTCATCAACACAAGGTATAAATGCTATTGTAGGTGCTAACACATCTACTATTTCAGGGACATCTACAAGAAGTGGTATTTACTCTGGTAATAGTAATAGTGTATCTGCTAACTATGCTGCTGTAGTTGCTGGTGAAAATAACCAAGTATCTGGTGGACAAAGAGGTGCTGTAGTTGGTGGATATAATAACAACCAATCAGGTAACAATGGTGTTATTTTAGGTGGTGCTAATAACTCTAATAGTTCAGACCAATACACAGCTATTGTAGGTGGTTCAAGTAATAGTATTACAGGTGCTGCTGTTGGTGGTAATAGTGTTTTAGTAGGTGGTAATAATAACTCTGTTGGACATAATAATAGTGTTGTATTAGGAGGTAGTAGTTTAACTACAACTAAAAATGATGAAGTAGTAATTCCTAACTTAGATATAAATGGTACTGTAGTTCAGAATGTTCAAGCATTAACCATTACATCAAATACAGCTTCATTAGATGCTTCAACAGGTAATATGTTTACATTAGGACTACAAAATGGTGTTGATACACACTTAGAGTTAACAAACCAAGTAGCAGGACAAAACTTTATGATACGAATCACTAATAATGCTACAGCAGCAGGAACTATTAGCTTTGATAATCAGTTTGAGTTTGAAGGTGGAACACCATTTACAGCTACAGCAGCAACAAATGCAGTAGATATTTTAACATTTACTTGTTTTGGAGGTAATGTTCAGTGTATAGGTTCTAAGAACTTTAGTTAACATATAAAAACATTATAATATGTTTATACCATTTGGATTTATGGGAACAAAAGCAGCTGGAGGTGATGCTGATGCTAATGCTTACATTTCAGCTATTACAACAGCTGGAGGTACTTTATCAGGTGCTGAGGAAGCAGCTATTCAAACATTCTTTACAGATATTAAATCATCAGGGATTTTTAGTAAAGCATATGCCATATATCCATTCTTAGGTGGTGTAGCTAACTCTAATAAAATCAATGCTGTTAACCCAGGCACTTATGATTTAACATTTACAGGGACTTGGAATCATAGTGTTACAGGTTCATATTGTGCTTCAAGTAATAGCAACTATGCTGATACAGGATTTAATGTTTCATCTTCTGTAGCAGATGCTGAATCAAACCTTAGTTTTGGTGGGTTTGGGAACTCTTCCCATACAAGTGGATATTGGGGTTTAAATGGTGGAGGTGGTGCTTCTACATACCTTTTATTAGGTGATTTTAATAATAATAGTGAAGTTTACTTTGGTTCATTAACAACTCCTGGAGGGACAGGAGGATGGAATGGTGGTGCTGCTATGATTGCTAATAGAACAAGTGCTACATCTTGGGAATCTATTATTTTAGATTCAGGTAGTGCGGCAACATGGCCAACTCCATTAAACCCAAACTCTACCTTTACAAAAGCTAATTATACTATCTACATAAATGGTATTAATAATATATCTGGATATAATAGTGGTGGTGAAGTTACTTATGCTTGGATTACAGAAGGTTTATCTACATCAGAAAGAAATGATATCCTAACTTATGGAAATGAGTTAATGACAGCCTTTAATAGAAATATGTTCTCATAATGGATACTAATACACAAGAAACAGTAGCAAATACCGCCACTATAAGCGCTTTATTCGCGTATATAATGCAGTTCCAAGCCGAAATCACCATCCTCGTGTTGCTAACATCTTTAGCGCTTAATATCAACAGATTATATAACGTATTTAAGAAAAAATAAATGGCATTAAAAGTATATAGTGGAGGTAACTTATCTAAAAGTTATTTAGGTAGTAATGTAACAACTAATCAAGGGGTATTTTATCCTATTGTTAACCCATCATCTATTTCTTCTTTACAATATTGGTTTGACCCTGTAGAAAATACGGTAACTACAAATGGTAGTGACCAAGTAACAAGTATCTCTAATAGTGGTAATGCTGGTGGAGGATTTAACTTCTATCCAGGACCATCTACAGGTGACCCTGCTACTAAAACAAACTTTGTTAAAGGAACAGGTAATACAAAATATTATAGATTTGCAGGGAATAAAAATGATTCAATGTATACTGCTTGGAGGTCAATGAGAAATGATGCTATAACAGCACAAACAGTTATCTCTATTTCAAGAATAGTAACTACTGGATATGGACAATGGGGTATTAGTTGGACAAGTGATCCAGCTGTAACTGTAGGAACTGTTCAAGCTATTAGACATCCTAAAAATAGAACAGATAATACTTTAGATATGACTATTGAAACTTCAGGTGGAACAGATGTTATTACTCCTGATAGTTCTTTAGGCACATATACTGTAGGTGGAAGTGATTTTACAATGTTTGCTGCTACCTGCACAAATGGAGATTGGGTGAATCAAACGGATAGTATTAAGTTCCAAACTAACTTAGCAAATAATACTTCTACTTCACAAAGTAACCCTTACACATTCACCTCTTATTATCCTATATTTACTATTCACCAAGCAAATGGTTTAAGCCCAGGTTTAGATTTAGGAACAGATGAATATGCTGCTGTAATGGTATTTGATAGTGTATTAACTGAAGAACAGATTGGTGGTATTTACAGATATTATAAAGAAACAAGAGGTTACAGTATAGTATAATCCCACAAATTTATTCAACATGGTATAACTTTTACATTAATTGGGATTTAAATTTGGAGGGGCAAAAGCCCCTTCTTACATTTACAACATAAATGATTTATTAACCATTTTGGATTAGGTTAGTTACTTATTTGTTTATTTTCTTCATTATGTGTTAGGGAGGGGTTCGGCTATAGCTCCTCCCTTTACTTTTCTAGTGTAATTATTTGGCTTCCTAAATTCTATTTCGTATATTTAGATATATGAAAAAATAAGAGAAATGAAAAAAGTTTTAATTTTATTAGTTAGTTTTATAGGGTTGATGAGTTGTGAAAAACAACGGTATGTAGACCCTTATATAGGTGTCTATGAAGGTACTTACACATTTGTTATCGAAAGTAATGCTAATGGTGTTTTAGTAATTGATACCACTTGTAATATTATAGCTGAGGTAGTTAAAGATGATGAGTGGGGTACCTATCATTTAATACTTCCTCATGGTGATGAGAGATTATCATTTTTTGATGATAACGGTAATAATCCTAATTGTAGTATTAGAGATGGTAAAATTGTTTTTTTTAGATATGATTACGAATACAGTGGTTCAGTAGATTATTTTCTACATCTTGATTATACAACTTGGACCCCAATGGATACAGTTACTATTCCAACAGTGATTCAAACATTTGTTGAATTTGAAGGTTATAAACTATAATATAACCCCTCCTTTACTTTTTTTTAGGAATTTATAAACTAAACTTGGCTCCCTAATTTTTTTTCGTTACTATTAACCATCACCAAAATCACAAATGTTATGGAAAATGAGAAAATTGTAAAATACCAATGTAGGAGTTGTAAGGAGTATAAGGATAGAAAAGAGTTCCATTATAAGAACTTTGAAACAATGATACCCAGAAAAATGTGCTGGGATTGTGAATTAGAGACTCATAGGAAAGATAGTATCCAAAATTACATTGATATATGTAATAAGAAAAATGATGAAATAAGAACATTATATAGTAGAATTAGAACATTAGAAAACATTAATAATATTAAAACCCCAGCTTATAAAGTTGAAGCTCCTAGATATAAACATCATTCATTAAATATTTGGATGGAAGAAGGAAATTTAAATGAAGCATGGATGATGGTAAGAGGACAATACAGAAAGTATAGAACATATCCTAATAAGTTTGTAGAAAATGATTTTTGTGTAGTTTATAATAAACCTGATGGGAGTAAAAAATATTATAGTTTAGAGAAAATGCACGAATGGATTATGCAAGCTCAAACTTGGGGAGGCAGAGATAAAAAAGAAGTTGAAGCTCCTTTTTAAAGAGTGCGTTTTTGAGAGATCCTGCAATAGTTATTACCGTACATAGGGTACTAAACTTCAGGAACCTAATAAAGATGGACGCCTGTTGGTTCAGATAAATGAATTAATAGGCTCTGTTTTACACTTTAATATTTGAATTTTCCAGAGATATGGGGGGGTGAAAAGATAAGAATATGACAACTAAAGATAGATTAGACCAATTTATAAATAAGGAGTATCGCTGGATAGAGAGGGAAGTGAAAGCAAACATCGCATATGGTAAGATGGCTGATTACGCTGACGAATTAATCCAGGAAATGATACTGCAGTTGTATGAGATGAAGGAAGAGAGGATAGCAGAGTTATTAGACAATGGTAAGTTAAAATGGTATGTTTTGTCAGGAGCAGGAATGCAGTTACGTTCAAGCACCTCTCCCTTCTACCTCAAAGTCCGCAAACATAAATCATATGCCAGAGAGCATGGGTTAGTTGGTAGTGATAGTAATATATTTGAGAGAGTAGATGATACAGATGAGTTAAGTACAGAATGTTACTTCAGTTGTATGCAGTTAGAGATTGAAAAGCTTCATTGGTATTTACGTACTTTACTAAAAGCATATTGGATAGAAGGATTACATTTAGAAGACTTACACCAGAAATATGGTATCAGTAAAGAACACCTAACTAAGGATTTAAATAAGGCAATTTTGACTATCAGGGAGAATTGCGTATATTGTGACTAATTAAAATAAATAAAAATGGAAAACGAGATGATGTATGTACCCTTTATGTGGGTTATTATTTTAGGTACCGGCATTTTAAGCGCGGTAGTTACTCAGGCACTGCCTATGGTGCCTAAATGGTGGAGCGCGTTAAAAAACGCTACTAAACGTAGAAAAACACAGAAACCTAAACGTAACAAGGGTATGGATATGGTTGATGTAATTCTTATCTCTAAACTTACAGAACGTATTGATGAGTTAGAGGAACAAATGGATAATGTAGCTAAGAATAGTTACAGAAGAGAACAAAATAGAAAAAACAACATTAGACGCGAGGTAAGAGATTATCTTAAAGAATTACAGAAAAAATGAACGAAGCAGAATTAATGACGAGGTTTATTGAAGAGAATACGGATATAGCCTTAAAGTATATTATTTGGAAAGAACATATCCTACAATTAGAGGATGCAAATTACAAGAATGATGGAGTCGATTTTACAAGTAAATAATTGGGACTTAATCATATCAGGTGCTCTATTAGCTAACTTTTTTACATGGTATTTTAAACCATTAGATGGTGTTAGAGAATATATTGTAGATAAATGGGTAGGCTTTTTTATTAAGCATGAATGGTTCTGGGCAGTACCAGGTATTAAAATTCTTACGTGCCCTAAATGTTTAGCATTCTGGGGTATATTAGTATATACGTTTAATTTAACAGATGCGATTGTAGCAAGTGTATTAGCATTAGCAATTAAAAAATTTATTAAATATGTTGAATCCGAATCTAACTAAAGAAGACGCACAATGGTTACTAAACGATTTCCAACCATTAATAGGAAGGACTGTGTTTGGTAAGAATATAGGAATGTATACTAAAGCAATTAACCTAATTAGAGGTACAAACGCGGGTAATCCAGGTTGTAGTTGTGAATATAAATTACACGCTCAGGTAGCACAATCGTTATTTGGACAACATAAATCATCAATAGAGGAAGTAGCAAATGCCATTTAAAAAAGGAGTAAGTGGAAGCGGTGGTAGGCCTAAAGGTAGTAAAAATAAACAGCGCTTAATTAGATATAAAAAGAAAGAATGGCAAAAATCAACTTCACACAATACATTCGATCAAGAAGAAATTGAACATAGGTTAAACAATAACTTGCCCCTCGATGATATTTTTGATAGATTCGAGACGAAATATAGTAGAAACAAAAATAAATAAATTCAATATGGACTCAAAGACCTGCTCTAGGTGTGGTAAAGACCACCCAATTGAAAGATACCACTACGCTAATAAAGCTAAAGGTATTAGAAAATCAGTATGCCCTGAATGTAGTTATCTATATGCTAAGGAAAACATCGAGAAAGACCCTATAGCATATCATTCATACATGAAAAGGTATTACAAGGAAAACCCAGAAAAATACCCTGGTAATCATAAAAGTAAAAAAATACCACCAGTTGCTGGAGTGTATATAATCGAATGTCTCTTAACAGATGATAAGTACGTTGGTTGTTCATCTAACTTGCGTAATAGACGTTATAAACACGCTAGAAATGTAGGTAGAGCAGTACAAAAGGAACTAAGCAAACTAATCAAGCAATATGGTTGGGAAGCATTTACTTTTGATGTGTTAGAGGAATGTGATAAAAATAAAATATTCGAACGTGAAACACATTGGATACAGGAAATAAAACCAAATTTAAATAGAAACAAAAAACAATAATTATGGAATGGAACCCAAACCCAGAACCAACAGTATATCCTATTGATGCTACTAAAGCAAAATCATTAGAAGAAATGGGAGTACTATTTAATGCGTTAGGTATTGCGATGACAAAGGAATATGCTAAGGAGAGAGGATTAGAACATATGTTAAAAGAAGAATAATGTTAGAAGATTACTACACTACACTTTGGAGTCAACCAAGTGATATTAATGAACATTTACCTATACTAAGGTCATATGCTGAGGAATGCGATCACATTACAGAAATGGGAGTAAGATGGATTACATCTACATTTGCTTTTTTAGTAGCAAACCCTAAAACATTAATCTCTATTGATAAACAACATCCCACCCAATGGCAAATAGGATATTCTAGATGGGACGCATTAAATGAATTTGTAGAGGAAAGTGATACAGATTTTACATTCATTCAGGCTGACACACATGATATTGAAATTGAGGAAACAGATTTTTTATTCATTGATACTTGGCACGTGTATGATTGTTTAAAGGTGGAATTAGAGAAGCATGGTAATAAAGCCAGAAAATATTTAGGATTCCATGATACAACTTCATTCGCAGAACATGGTGAGACAAAAGGATATGAAGGTATCTGGAGAGCAATTGAGGAATTCCTAGCAGATAATCCACATTGGCAAATCAAAGAGAGAAGATACAATAATAACGGATTAACAATATTAGAAAGAAAATGGGACTAAACATTAAAAAAGCTAATAGCGTAGAGGAATGGAAACAAGATAATCTACAAGCATTTGACCCTACCAATGATAAATCAAATAAAGATAATCATGGTATAAAATTTCCAGAAAACAGATTACACAACCCAAATAATTGGGATCCTAAAAACTATGAAGAAAAATACCCAGATAGACCTATGGGAGTAAGTGGTATTTCTGCTAATAGTGAATTTGAGAGAACAATGGATGACGATACTAAAAAAATGTTATGGGGTGTAATCAATGAGAATACCCAGCTACAACAAGAAAACTACTATCTAAGAGTTAAATTATCTCAGATACAAACTATTCTAGACGAATACAAAGCATACTCGGCAAAGTAAAGGATATGTATTGACGTAATTGAGAATAGAATGAGAAAATTAGCAATCATCACGTGTAAATCAAAAAAGAAAGACTACAAATGTAGTGTGGCTGAGATGTATAGTGATTCACCTCATTATAAATTCCAAACACCATTCATTAAGGAATACTATGATGATTATAAAATTTTATCCTTAAAATATGGTATACTTGATTTAGAAGAGGAAATAGAACCTTATAATATTACACTTACTAAAGGTTCAATGATAAAAAAAACACCTACACTAACTTCTAAATCATTAAGAAATTGGGCTACTAAAACTAAAAAACAAATAGCTCAATTATCATTTGAATACGATATAGTTGATCTACATTTATCAAATTCATACTTCCATGAAATACAAGAAGTATTACAGATACCAAATGTTAGATTAATTAAAACACCTCACCCATTACAGCTTAAAGCTAACTATGATAAAATGTTAACTGAGTATTTAAATACTGGCAGTACAAACCTAGAAATTATAACATCATATATCCAATGGAAAAATGCTTTTGCTAACGAATTATTAAATAAAAAACTAGTATTACCATGGAAGTTATAAACGTTAATATAAATCTACTAAACCCAGCTGAATATAATCCTCGTAATCTAACTGATGAGCAAAAAGACAATATTAAAGCATCATTAAATGAATTTGGCTTTGTAAATCCATTAGTAGTTAACTCTAACCCAGAAAGAAAAAACATATTAGTAGGAGGACATCAGAGATTAAAAGTAGCTAAAGAATTAGGATACACTGAAGTCCCTATTGTATATATCAATTTAACAGAACAACAAGAACGTGAGTTAAATATTAGACTAAATAGAAATACTGGTGAATGGGATTTAGATTCATTATCAGAACACTTTACTAAAAATGAACTAGGTGATTGGGGATTTGATGAAGAAGAACTATCAGTATTATTTAGAAACACTGGTGGCACTGGATTTGGACATAAAGACGGAGGTAATACAGGACAGCAAGATGAAATAGATATTGATATAGAAGATGATGACGCTGATAGAATGGTTATCATAGTATTCTACAATGAACAAAAATACAATGAATACCAGCAATATAAAAAACAATATCAAGGCGATGAAGCAGATTTAGTGTATGACGCAATAAAACAATATTATGGCTAGTCAAAGCGAGGCAGAATATAGATTACAAGAATGTATTGAATATAGGAAACAACCTAATGCTTCACTATCCAAGTATACTCAATTTTTTGTAGACAAATATGAGTTAGGAGAAAAACAAGCAGAACGATACTACGCTAAAGCAGGTAAAATTATGAAACAAGAGAAAGAAGAAGAAAGACAAGCCTATTTAGATTCTATAACTGCTCAATTAGATGTAATACATAAAGAAGCAGTTGATGGTATTTTACAAATTAAAAAAGATAACCAGAATACTAAAAAAATGGCTCTATCATTCATCAAACAATTACAAGATGAAATTGATAGAAATCCAAATAACATACAAGAAATAGTTCCTATACTAAATAAACTTATTGATAGTATTAATAAAACAAACTACAATGAAGCTAAAGTATTAGAGATAATGGGTAAATGGAGAGGACTAGAGCAACCACAAACTCAAGTCAATATCCAAAATAATTATCAGTTAAAATGGGGTAACGATGAAGATAACACTATTTAATCCACACCCAGGACAAAGACAAATTATAGATGGTTTTGCTGATAGTCAACACAAATTCGGTGTTGTAGCTACAGGAAGACAATTCGGTAAATCATTATTAGCTCAAAACCTCCTTCTATATTGGCTATTGGGGAGTAGCAATCAGAAGGGGGCTTGGGTTTCTCCAATATATAACCAAGCAAAAAAGGTATTTCAAGAGTTATTTAGTGCTGCAACTGATATAGTTGTTAAAAGCAATAAAGCAGATTTGACTATGGAGTTTGCTAATGGTTCGACATTACAATTTCTATCCGCTGAACGTTATGATTCAATTCGTGGTTTCTCATTTTCCCACATGGTTGTTGATGAAGCAGCGTTTATTAAAGAGATAGCAATGCAAGAAGCGATTTATCCCACGCTATCTGCATTAGGAAAGAAATGTTTGATTATTAGCACTCCTAAGTCTAAAAATTGGTTTTATAACGCGTACCTAAAAGGGCTCAACGATGATACCGACTACATTTCGTTTCGCGGTATATCGGTGGATAACCCGCATATTGACACTAATTTTATTGAAGGACAAAGTAAAACATTACCACCAGATATTTATAAACAAGAATATTTAGCTGAATTTAGCGAATCAGGTAATGATGTTTTTAGTGGTGTTGATGCTATATGTATTTTAAATGGATGGACACAACCAGAATCAAGGAAAAGATATTACGCAGGTATTGACTTGGGCTTGCAACATGATTACTCTGTACTCACCATTATGGATGAGTCAGGACGAGTATGTCGAGTTGAGCGTATCAATGGCACCTCTTATGCTGAAATTGCAAAGCAGTTCTCAACCGTATTACGACCCTATAAGATCGCAGGCGGTTACACAGAAGTTAACGGACCTGGGTTACCCGTATTTGAAATGCTCCGTAAGGAGGAACGTAAGTTAAAGGATTGGACTACTAATAATTCAAATAAAGCTGAAGGTATTAGAAACCTAATTTACGATATTCAGGAAGGTAGTTTAGAATTACCTCATAAGGATTTCTTCCCACACATATACAACGAATTAAATGCTTATAGCTATAAAATAGGAGCTACAGGAACAATGACGTTTAATGCTCCTTCAGGTTACTATGATGATTGTGTTATGTCACTTATGCTATGTAATGAGGCAAGACGTAATGTAGGAGGTAGTAGTAAAATCTACATCAGTGGGGGAGTAAAGGCTATGTATTAATGAAGGAAGGTTGATCCATTATATTATGTCATTGTTTATTCTCTCTTGTTATCTTCCTTCCTAAAGGCCCTTGCGTTCTGCAGGGGCTTTTTTTATATTATCGTTACCGTGGAAATTCCTAATCCAATACATATTTATCATTATGGAAATACAATTAGAGATACCGGACTATTTGTCCTTAAAACATTGGAAAACGTTTGTTGCTAATGAGCATTTAGAGCAAACGGAGAAAATGATTAAACTGATTTCATTACTATCTGATAAAACAGAGGATGAAGTAAAATCATATACACCAATAGCATTAAAGCAAGTATATGAGGCAGTATTAAAATCATTAAACGAACTTGAACCATCATTCTATCCAGTATTTGAGTTAGATGGTGTTTTATACGGGTTTAGATCGATGACCTCTTTAACGTTAGGCGAGTATGTGGACTTAGAGAGGCTGTCAAGTAAACCGCAGGATAACATTGAAGAAATAATGGCTATACTATACCGCCCTATTACAAAAAATAGATTTAGCGGTATTAAATGGGCATTTAAAAGCAAACATAAAGTTGCTTTAGGTGAAGCAGAAAACTTATTCAAATACTATGAGGTGGAAGAATATGACAGCAGTAAGCGAAGTGAGAACGCTGAAAAATTATCTGTCATTCCAGCATCATTAGCATTAGGTGCGATGAGTTTTTTTTTAGTAGTAGGAACCTCGTTCTCAATAGGTTCGAATCTCTCTTCCCTAGACAGCAAGCAAGCGATGAAAGCGATGAAACAGATGAACCAACAGATGGGTTCAATGAACATTGGGGATGGTTTACTACAATTCATTACCTCGCTTCAACACCCATCCTTTCAATCACAGGCGATAAATCAATTCCAGAGCTAAACTTTATATTTGTATTAAATTATTTAGCATACGAACAAGATAAAAATAATAGAGATGAGCAACGAAGAAAACAGCAAGAACGTAGCTACAGAATTAAATAGTAGTGTAGGTGCTAATAACGAGGAAGCTAAAAAAGCAATCGTTAAAGAAAGACAAAAAGCTAAAAAACAAGCAGAACCAACTATTGAAGATAAAATTAAATCATTAGAAAAAAGAGGATTTAACCATAATCAAATAGCAGCAATGTTAATGGTACAAAAATCATTAGTTAAAGAAGTATTAGAATGAATACAGTAGTTCACACATATAAAGACATAGTAGGGTATTTTGAACAAGCGTGTACAGCGCATCAAGGCATTTCTTCATTTGCTGAAGGTGCTATTGATTATTTGGATGCTAATTCACAAAATATTAAGTACCCATTTGTATTCCTACGTCCTTTAGCTTCACCAGGTATTACAGCAAATTCAAGAGCATTAACTTGGGAATTATACGCATTAGACGTTCCTAAGTTATCTAATGAATCACCTATAGATGTAAAATCAAGAACAGAATTACTTATTTATGATGTTTGTTCTTACATCAATTATGGTCCTGTAAACGATACAAACTGGATGTCATTAACAATGGCTAATTTACTTCCTGTAAACGAGGCATTTAATGATAGAGTATATGGTTGGGTTGTACAAGTAACAGTTACAGAAGCAGGAATATTTAACTATTGTTTTTACCCTGAATTATAATGGCTGAACCTATCACATATCCTAATTTAGCACTCGAGATGAGTGATATTGGTACTCTGGTAGTAGAGGAGATGGTTGATAGACTATTTGACAATAATTCAGTTGTAACAGGTAATTTAGCACGTTCTATAACACCAGGAGCTACTATAACACAGGGTGATATTATTACACAACCTATTACTTTACCTCTTTATGGTATATACGTGGATGAAGGTAGTGAACGTAAGAAAGGTGGAATGCCTCCTGTACGTGCTATTTTAGATTGGATTAAGCAAAAAAGAATTAGTGTTCCTTCTGCTTTTACACCACAACAATTTGCTTGGGCAGTAGCAAAAAACATAGAGAAAAAAGGACAACGATTTAAGAAACCAAAACCATTCATTCAAGTATCATTAGATGCTGTAGTAGAAAGGAATTTAGCAAATATTGGAGAAGCAACAGCTCTAGATATTGACGATCACATAGAACAAAATTATTCAGAAATAGGATAACATGGCAGTAAGTTTACAACAATACCCTACCAGCCCTAATATGGTGAACAATAACTTGGTTTATACCGTGACTTCAACGCAAGTTACGCAACCACAGTTTCAGTTCGTGGTAGACATTAAAGACGAAAGTAACACGCTTATACAACGCGTAAAACAACAACCTAACCCATCAACTAAAGGTGTATTTGATATTGGACAAATTTTACCTTCACAATTAGGACCAACAGATGAGGCTTGGAAAACAACTACACCACAAACCAATAGCTTTAGTGGAGGTGATTTTAATATTTACTTTGGTGAAGAATATGGTACATCATTATCCTCATCTGTAACATTATATACAGGTACAGGTCCTGCTGGAGACCCAGCTGTTACACAACCTACATCAATATTTTTCCTATTAGATGGAGTTGCTGATCCAAATGATTTAGTAAATTGGAACTGGATTAGTGGTAGTAAATATCAACCAGAAGACCCATTAGATGATGTAACGTTTACACATCAATTTGGTTTAACAGATTTTGATACTTCAAGCGTTAAAACAGGAGATTATGGTACAATTTCTATTTTAAGAGGTAACTTAGATGGTAATGGTGATAATCCAAATGTAGCACAAGATGTATTCGCAGCAACTTATAGACAATACGATGCTACAGGTAGTTTATTAGATACAGATATACTATACGATACATTTACAGGATTAAGAACAGCATCAACACAATTTTGGAATGAGGTTTATACTTCACAAAGTGAGGCTACTCGTTTAGTTCATTATCCTGCTGGTCCACAAAACTTAGAAGATGTAGGTGTTCCTATTTTAGCAAATACTGCTTATTACACTATTACTTTTAATCCTCAAGCAACTGACCAACTAAGAAATGAAGATGGAGTATGGGGAGTTTACACTTATAATATTAATGAAGCTAACTGTGGATATCCAGGTGTTAGATTTGCTTGGAAAAATAAATATGGTGTATGGGATTATTTTAATTTCAGTTTAGCAGAATCAACTACATCAAATGTAGAAAGACAAGACTATATTCAATCGTTTGTAGATTATTCAACTACCACAAATAGTGCTGTGTATGATAAGTCAAGTAGAGGTAAAAATAACTACTACAATAAAATCAACAAAGAACATACAGCACAATCCGACTATTTAACGCAGACAGACGCGGATATTTTGCGCGAACTATTCTTTAGCACGGACGTATATGTTCAAGAAGGAACCGAGTTTTTACCTGTAGTAATTACAAACGCAAGTATAACAGAAAAAACAAATCCAAGAACACAAAAATTATTCCGCTACACAGTAGAATATCAATACGCTAACGAAGTAAGACCGAGAAGATAATGACAATATTAAGGTGTACAAATGATTTAGGTATTAAGTATGATCTGGAGTTAAAAGACCAACCAGATTTTAAACTTGATATATCAGCAATTGAATCAGGAACCATTGGTAGAGTATTTGGTATCTCATCTCAACGATTAGTATTACCAGGTACAAAAACCAATAATGAATTCTTTGGTAACCTATTTGATGTAGGTGCTGTACCTGCTACTTCATTTACTAAAACAGTAGAATGTCAAATCCTACAAAATGGTATTGAGATATTCTCTGGTAAATTATATGTAGAGAATGTTGTTACTGATAATATGGGTGGTGACATTTATAATGTAGTTGTAGTAAACGAGACAGTTGATTTCAATTTATTAATTAAAGATACTGTTTTTGGTGATTTAGATTTCTCATCTCTCGACCACACTTACTCATATGGTAATATTACTTCCTCTTGGGATGGTGATTTATTAAGTGGTAGTGTATTCTATCCTTTATGTAACTATGGATTTGACGAGGAAAACCCACAAGATACACAAATTAAAGGTGGTGGTGATCCTCGAACGTTTACAAACTATAGTTCTCCACTTAGAGTAGATGATTTTAAACCTGCTGTTAGAGTAAGAGATTGTTTAGATGCTATTTTTGCATATACGGATTATGAGTATACGTCCTCGTTATTTTCGTCTGGTAGTGAGTTAGATACATTATACATGCTAGCTACTAAGGATAATAAGAAAGGTATCTCAGCAGTATCACCAGTATCACAATCGTTTAGAGCATACACTACAAGTAGCCAAGATTACCCAGCACCTTCAATTAACCAACAAATATACTTCCCAGCTGAGAATTACGATAATAATAATTCGTTTTCTAATCCAACGTTTACAGCACAAGCAAACGGAACATATCAGTTTGAGATTAATTTAGTTTATGAGATATTAGGTTATTCAGCTGTAGGTGATTCTAGATTTGTTGATGTAAGAGTATTTAAAAATGGTTCACTACTTGATACCTACAATTTTGATTTAACAGGTGTAGTTCAAGGACAAATGAACGTTGTAACACAATACTATGCCTTAAATGCTACAGATACAATTGATATTAGAGTATCATTTAGTAAAGGAGGAGCAGGTGCTGAAACATTACGTATTATAAGTTCAGGAAATAGTAGATTTAAATTATTACAAGGACCAACTACAATATTAGGTGGTACTGTAGATATTTCACAAGTATTTGATACTCTTTCTGTACCTGAGTTTATGCAAGGGTTAATTGAGAAATTTAACCTAGTAATCGAACCACTTAAGAATAATAAAAATATCCTTAGTATTGAAACATTCAATGATTGGACAGATGCGGGTGCTATAGTAGATTGGACTAATAAAGTTGACTATAATGAAAAATGGGAAATATCACATCCATTACAAGGACAACCTAAAAGCATTAACTTTAGTGATGTTGAGGATAATATTAACTTAACTCAATACCATAAAAGAACTACAGGTAAAATATATGGTGAGTACGATTATGTTAGTGAAAGTGATTTAGCATCAGGTACTAAAAATATAGGACGTTTCTTTTCACCTACTCCATTTAAAGGTATTCCTGGTTCGCCACAAACTGTAATGCCTGCTTTATGTGAAAAAGATGATTCATCACAAGCATTCAAACGTACAGCTTTTGGTCCTCGTTTATTATTTAGAAAACCTACAAGACAAGATGCTTTAGGATTAA